>OCVV012857258.1_pt1 | contig 39347 bp, 41 predicted proteins | sample 1539721 | NCBI WGS metagenome assembly OCVV01 (sample SAMN02144230, study PRJEB22623) | gut metagenome | biome: sheep rumen | host: Ovis aries | place: New Zealand | reverse complement strand
TCGTCCACCGACACCGTCCAGCCAGCGGGCACCATAGTCGTACCAGTCCAGCCCGAACGAGCGGTCAAGCTCCTTGCCGTTGTACTTGTAGGGCTGTGTCGTGGTGTTCTGGCTCTCGCCCATCAATGCGCCGTAAGGGTAGTAGTGGTTCACCTCCTCCACTGTTCCGCTGGCATCCGACACCACACGCACATTGCCCAAGTGGTCAATCTGATAGAAATGGTACTTCGGTGTGCCACCAACTCCAAAAGTGATGTAGCCACCATCAACCAGCATCTTGAGGAACACGCTATGGTAGTTGAAGGAAATACTCTGTGCCATAGACTCAGGCTTTTTGTGATTTCACTTGCAAATATAATGAATTGGTTTGATTAACTATTACATTGTCGCTGAAAATTACAAAAAAATCCTTATTTCCTTCACTCCTTAGAAATTATCTCTACGGAAGATTGGAGGAAAGGAGTTTTGCTTCAGACTTAATGGGTTTCCAGAAATGGAGAAGGGAGCGTGGTCATTCGTTCCTTCGATTGGCTTGCGCCGAAATAAAGGTTCTACTAAATGACCGAGGGCTCGTTATCGTTCAAGCGAGCCCTCGTCGTAGCTCAAACGAGGGCTCGCTTGAAAAACGACGAAGGCTCGGTTTTTCAGTAGAATCGAATGAATGGTTTAGTGGAATTGAATGGATGGTTCAGTAGAATCGAATGAAAGATGATGTGCTTTCAAAGAAAATGTAAGAAGTTTGTTAGAAAGAAAGTTGTTACTAAGAAAATTATTACTAACTTTGAATTTTGAATTAGCAATGACGTAAGGTGTGATAAGAATCGCTATGTGTGAGACTTTTCATTTTTTACTTTTACTTTTTAATTGTGACAGAAGAAAGATGGCAAAGAAATGGAATATGGAACGGACGTTGCGCAGGCTGAAGGGGTTTGCGCTGTTTGGTGTGTGGAAGGAGAAAGAGGGGGAAAGCGGCTTGGGACGGATGTGGCGACGGCTGCTGGGCGTGGTGATGGCGACGGTGAGGGAGTTTGTGCTGAAAAAACCGTATGTGTGGGCTACTTCGCTGGCGTTCGATATGGTGATGTCGGTGGTGCCTGTGGTGGCGTTGTTGTTGGCGGTGGCTCAGGGATTCGGTTTTCAGGCGCAGATTGAGAAGTTTGTGCTGGATGTGTTTGCTGTGCAGCCAACGGCGGCGGAGGCTATTCTGGATTTCTCGAAGTCGTATTTGAGTTATAATCGTGGATATGGCGTGTTGGGGTGGGGCATCGTGCTGATGGTCTATGCCGTGTTTATGTTGATTCGCGACGTGGAGGATGCTTTCAGCGAGATATGGAGTATTCGGAAAACGAGGTCGCTGAAGCGGAAGTTGATTGACTACATAGCGATGAGTTTCATTGTGCCTGTGGTGATTATCTTGCTGTCGGGTGTGTTGATTTTCACGAATGGCATTGCTGACCGTCTGCTCGACTATGAGATGCTGGCGCCAGTGGTGCGCTCGCTGATTGACTTGTCGCCGGTGGTGGTGCTGTCGGTTGCGTTTACGGCTTTTTATATTTTCATTCCGAACACGAAGGTGAAGTTCCTGAATGCGTTGTTTTCGGGTGTGCTGTCGAGCCTTTGCATTATCCTTCTGCAAACGGTCTATATCAGGGTGCAGGTGATGTTCACGAGCTATAGTGCGGTGTATGGTTCGCTTTCGGCTTTGCCGTTATTGTTGCTGTGGTTGCAGTTGTCGTGGATGGTGTTTTTGTTTTTTGCTCAGTTGTGCTACGTGAGCCAGAACCACTGGATGTTGACTTATTTTGTGCATACGCAAGACATCAGCCATAACTATCGGATGAAGGTTTGTGCTGTGATGCTGAGGACGATTTGTCAGCATTTCGGTGAGAAGAAACTGCCGATGACGGCAAGGGAAATCCGTGAGCGAGTGGGGCTGACGGCATTTCCGCAGCAGGTAGTGTGCGATTTGTTGCGGATGATGTCGGATGTGGGTTTGCTGAATGAGTTGTATCTGACGAGGGGGGACGACGAGGCTCGTTATCAGCCTGCTTTTGATTTGTCGCAGATGACGCTGGGGGAGATGGTGGAAAGGATGGAGCTGTGGCATCGGAACCAGTACAGGAGTTTTGCACTGGCGAAGATGGAGGGGGAGAACAAAAGGGTGCTGGATGAATATGAGGAGATGTATGAGAAGTTTCTGGAGGAGATGAGGGAGGTGAGGATGTGAAGGAGAGTGAAAAGTGAAAAATGAAAAGTGAAAAATGCCATCCGGATTGTTTACGGAATTTTTCACTTTTCACTTTTCACTTTTCATTCATCTGTCTATTTCCCAATGAAATAAGGGAGGAAACACCCAGTACGGGTATCAGTGCGGTTTGGATGGTGTGGACAATCAGTACGAATGTTTCGGCATTCACGTCTTTCACGCCATAGAGTACGAAGATGGTCTTTACGGCAAAGTGCCACGGTCCCATGCCGTTAGGAGTGGGGACAATGACGGCTACGCTACCGACAATGAAACTCACTAAGGCGACGATAACGCCCAAATTCTCCGTGAAGTCGAAACAAAAGAAGGTGATATAGTAATGCAGGAAATAGCTCAACCAAATGCCGACGGTATATGCGCTGAAGAGCCAGATGTTTTTTACGTCTTTCAACGACATGACTCCATCTTTCACATCTTCTACCATCGACTTGATTCTTGCCATGATGGCAAATCTGTGAATGGCATACCAAAGGAACACGAGGGTGATGATGCCTAATGCAATGGTGACAATCCATCCCGTCGTCGTAAAGGTGTGGAGCCACGTGCCGATATTTGTGCCTGTCCTCGTAAAAAAGTCCTTGAAAATCCTCACTTGGGAAAGGAACACCACGCCTGCGATGAACAGCACCAAGAGGGTGTCGATGATGCGCTCTGTGACGACGGTCCCTAAAGATTTTGAAAAGGAGGTCCCTTCGTGGCGAGTCAGCACTCCGCAGCGTGTCACTTCGCCAATGCGGGGAATGATGAGGCTGGAGGCGTATGAGAGGAAAATGGCATGGATGCAGGTGCTTTTGCGTGGCTTCTCGCCTAATGGCTCTAAGGTCTGTGTCCACCGCAATCCTCTGAATACCTGAGCCATGATGCCAAATACCAATGAAAACAGCATCCATCCCCAATTCATTTCATGCGCCAAGGTGTGGGAGATGCGATTGAAGTCGAAGCCTCGATACATCCACCACAAAATGGCCAATCCTAAAAGAATGGGGAATGCAATGTTCAGGGTGCGCTTTATGCCTTTGTTTTCTGTCAAATCAGTTGCTAAAATTTGGTGGTGTTAGGTATTTGCACTATTTTTGCAGTGCCTTAGTAGTCAATGGTCAAAGGTGAAAAGCCGCGTTGGACTTCTGTCCTTGGTCCTTAGACTTGAGATTTTCGGGTGCAAAGATATGATTAAAAATTAAGATAATCTCAAAGTGAGTCAACAAATTCTTTCTTTTAGTCAACAAATGGACACAAATAAGACGCAAAAAGTGAATAGTTTATCAGGGATTTGAAGGATTTAAAAGGGATTATTTAGTTTACACTAAACTCTAAACACTAAACATTATATCCTTGTCCTTCCTTTGAGATAATTTGTGAAAATTTGTTGACAAAAGAGAAATCATTTGTTGACTGAAGTGTGAATCATTAAAAATTCGTTGATATAGTTATGTTTGTTCGTCCCAAGAAGTTTCTCGGTCAGCATTTCCTCACAGACCTCCAGATTGCCAGAGATATTGCCGATACGGTTGATGCTTGCCCTGACATTCCCGTCCTTGAAGTGGGGCCAGGCATGGGTGTGATGACTCAGTTCCTCATCAAGAAACCACGTCTGCTGAAGGTTGTGGAAATTGACCGAGAGTCTGTCCCTTATTTGCACGAGCATTTTCCTGCATTGGGCGACAACATCATTGAGGCGGATTTTCTTCAGATGAATCTGGAGGATGCTTTCGATGGAAAGCCCTTTGTGCTCACGGGGAATTATCCTTACAACATTTCTTCGCAAATCTTCTTTAAAATGCTGGATAATAAGGACTTGATACCTTGTTGCACGGGAATGATTCAGAAGGAGGTGGCGGAACGAATGGCAGCTGAACCTGGCAGCAAGACTTACGGTGTTTTGAGTGTGCTGATACAGGCTTGGTACCATGTCGATTACCTCTTCACGGTGCATGAAAATGTTTTCAATCCGCCACCCAAAGTGAAGAGTGCTGTCATTCGTCTCACGCGTAATGAAAAGCAAGAACTGGGGTGTGACGAAAAACTTTTCCGTCGCATTGTCAAGACGGTTTTCACGATGCGACGAAAGATGATGCGTAATGGGATGAAGCAAATTCTCGGCAAGAACCATCCTCTCCTTGCTGACTCGGTTTTCAATCTCCGCCCAGAGCAACTCTCTGTCGAAGAGTATGTCCAGCTCACGAACCGAGTTGCTGAAGAGATGCCTAAATGAAGAATGAAGAATGTAGAATGAAGAATGGGGTGGGCTAAATGAAGAATGTAGAATGAAGAATGAGGAATGAGTGAAAGTTGAGTGCATTATTCGTTCATACAAGGTTGGGTAAGTCCTGAAGGGACGACCGAACACAGGCAGGTGGTGAAGCGTAGCGGAACCCCTGTTATGTGTCGCAAGGTAACTGAGTGCCAAAGGTACGACGGATTATCTGACAGACATATCCGTCACCCACTTCGGGGTTCTGTTGTTGGTTGTGTGCTTAGCAGGGGTTCCGTGCTTCGCACTTCACCACCTGCCTGTGGTCTTTCAGGCCTTCAGCCTTTTAGCAGACACCCATCATTTTCATTCTTCACTCTTCATTCCTCATTCTTCACTCTTCATTCTTCATTCTTCATTTTCCTCTCCCATGCCATTTTAGCGCGGATGAGAGTTTCGATTTGTCCTGCATAGCATGGGTTTTTGCTTTGATACTGAAGGATGTGCTGCATGTTGTTGGCAAAGAGGGAAACATCGTCGATGTGTATGCCATTGCCTAAATCTACTTCTCCTGTGGGATGGCTGTTAATCCATGCAAGGAGGTCGTCGATGGTTTCTTGTGGATATTCTGTTTGGAAAATGCTGTTTTCTTTCATGTTTATTGTTGCTAAATATAATAATGTATTAGGAGTTCTTGTGTTTCTTTCTCAGGAGTTCTGTGATGATTATTCCTGCGCGTTCTGAGGCTCCGGCGGGACCGAGGATGCGATTCATTTCTTCGTAGTCGGATAGCATTTGCTGCCTTTTCTTGCCGTTAGGAAGAATTTCGCCCAGTTCTTTCACTATGTTTTCTTCCTTCATGGTGTCGGCAACAAGTTCCCGCACGATTTCTCGGTTGACGATTAGGTTCACAAGTGATATGTATTTCACTTTGAGAATCTTTCTGCGGAGGAAGGAGATGACGCGACCGATAGGCGTGTAGTAGCAAACCACTTGTGGGATGCGGAGGATGGCGGTTTCGAGTGTTGCTGTGCCCGATGTGACCAGTGCTGCTACTGACTGGCTCAGGATTTCGTAGGTTTTGCCAAATTGAATATCGGCTTCAATGCCCTCTGGAATGTGTTTCTGATAGAATTCAGGCTCTATGTTGGGAGCTGCGGCTATCACCAATCGGTAGTCTTGGAATTTTGCTGCTGCACGAAGCATCATGGCAAGATTGTCTTTGATTTCTTGTTTGCGACTGCCTGCAAGGATTGCTATAGATTGGGGGATAGGAGTTCCCCCTTTTGGGGGAGTTGAGGGGGCTTCCTGGATGGCATCAACGCATGGGTTGCCAACATAGTGGATGGGGTAGTGGTGCTTCTTTTCAAAGAAGTCGATTTCAAACGGAAGGATGGAGAAGAGTTCATCCACGTCGCGCTTGATGTTCTTGATGCGATATTCTTTCCATGCCCATATTTTGGGAGAGATGTAATAGTAAACGGGTATGGATGTCTGTGAGTGGACGAATTTTGCTATTTTGAGATTGAAACCAGGGTAATCTACGAGGATGACAACATCGGGGTTCCACTGCACGATGTCGTTTTTGCACAGCTCCATGTTGTGAAGGATGGTGCGGGCATGAAGAAGAACGGGGATGAAGCCCATGTACGCCAGTTCCTTGTAGTGCTTGACGAGGGTGCCGCCCACAGTTGCCATTTTGTCGCCACCATAAAAACGGAAATCCGCCTCGGAGTCGTGTCGCTTCAAGGATTTCATCAGGTTCGAGGCGTGTAGGTCGCCCGATGCTTCACCAACAATGAGATAGTATTTCATAATGAGGTTGTAAATGGTGGCTATAAACCAAACTTCTGCCGTAATTCTTCCATGACGGAGTAAGCTGTGCAATCGAGTTGGATGGGTGTGATGGCGACATAACCGCTGTTCATGGCTCCGCGGTCGGTCGATTCGTCTTCTTCGTCGTAGCCAACGAAGTCTCCTGTCAGCCAGAAATAGCTTCTGCCACGAGGGTCGATGCGCTCATCCCATTCGTTCACCCAATCGCCAGTTCCCATCCTACAGATTTTCATGCCTTTGAATTCTTCCAGAGCTGGGAAGTTGACATTCAGGCATACGTCTTTGGGGAGTCCAGTGTTGAGTACATCTTCCACGATGGAGCGTATGTATGGGCGCATGGCTGAGAAGTCGGCATCGGCTTCGAGTTTGCAGCTGGAGAATCCGATGGACGGCACTCGCTTGAGTGTGCCTTCTGTCGCCACAGCCATTGTTCCCGAATAGTGAGCATTCACGGCTGCGTTGTCGCCATGATTAATGCCTGCAAGAATCAAGTCGGGACGACCGTCAATCAGTTTTTCGAAGGCGATTTTCACGCAGTCGCAAGGCGAGCCTGTGCAACTATAGACCTTGACTCCTGGCTTTTCGCTGATTTTTCTGATGCGCACCGGTTCGCGACTGGTGATGGAGAGGGATGCACCCGAACGCGCACCGTCGGGGGCAACCACCAATATGTCACCGAAGTCACGAACCATCTCCACGAGGTCGTTGATTCCTTTGGCGTAAAAGCCGTCGTCGTTTGATATGAGAATGAGAGGACGAGACATTGTTTGAGTTTTTGAGTTTTTAAGTTTTTGAGTTTTTAAGTTTTTGAGTTTTTGTTGAGGAGTGTATCTGCGTTAAACTTTAAACGATAAACTTTAAACGATTATCAATTGTGCAAAGTTAAGGTTTTTGTCGATTTCTGCCTTTTATCTGATGACGAATTTTGTTGAATTCAAGAAAAAATGCGGGTTTCTTGAAAAAAAATGCCGAAAAGTTTTGACGGTAAGAAAAAAACATCTACCTTTGCAGCGCTTTTCGGGGAACGAGAGGCAAAAACATAGAAATTGGGATATGGTGTAATTGGCAACACAACAGATTCTGGTCCTGTTATTCCTGGTTCGAGCCCGGGTATCCCAACTGAAACCAAATGAAATTAAAAACCAACTCTCTGATATTCAGATAGTTGGTTTTTTCGTTGATGCAAAATTATCGTCGAATTATCGTTCTGCGAATCAAAATACACCTTTTAAAAAAATTGGGGATGCAATTATTATCTCAATAACTGCACCCCATACGATAATTAAAAATCGCCATTTTTGGCAATCGGGTGCAAAGATACAAATTATTTGTGGCTTGAGAAATTTTTGCTTCAATAATCAAAGATTTATTTTCCACGTATGAGTATTTGTATAAATGTATTTAACAATAAATGGCAGGAGTACAACGAAGTTCACTCTTATTCAGATTACCCCAAATTTCCGTTTCTCAGTGCATCTATTACGTCCTTTTTTATGAATATGATTTTCCGTCCTATACGATGAGGTTTCAGCACACCAGACGCAATACGTTTATATACGGTCGGTCGGCTTATGTGGAACTGGCTACATAGTTGCTTCATTGTCATTGTGGTTTCCGTGTCACTATCACGTTTGCTTTCCAGCAGTACCACTCTATCCAGCCATTTCTCCATTGAGGAATCTACGGTTGACTGAATCATTTCCGTAAGTTGACCCAATGGCACAACCACTAATTGTTTATTGAAACTTTCCATATCTTTTGTTTGTGATTGTATTCTTTTATGTCAATGAAATCATTATTGTTTGCATCTTCAGTACGTTGTTGAAATTTTCACTGCTTCATCGTAGGGTGTGCCATGCAGAATCTCGTAGGCTTTCTTTGCATCTGGATATGCAATCTTGACAGCGGTGTCGATTATCTTCTGCATTTCTACAGGTTGGATAGTTCCCAGATTGTCTTCTTGTGCCATCTTATTAAACTGTACATATAGCGGACACATGTTGCATTTAAGCGGCAGGGCAAAAGAGACAGTATCAGAACCGTCCTTTTCTGAATCGTCAACTGCATTACGCTGTCTAAGGTCTGAATACCTAATGAGAAGCTCAGCCCTCTCTTTCGAGCCGACAGGTGCAGACATTGCGGAACGCAGTATCTCCTTTGCAACGTCATCATCATCAATGAGCGACACTTCATCAAGTTCAACGGGTATAGCGGACTCTTTCACCCTTGTCTTCCTGGCATCAAGAAGTTTCCTGAACTTTGCAGATGCAATAATGCTTTCCATGATTGACTTCTGCTGCCTCTCTGGATATTGCATGTTTTCCGCGTAGCAAATCTTGTAAGCATCAATGTCCTTATAGCCAACAGCCATCAAATCAGCCATTGCAAGCATCGACTCAGCCACGTTGAGTTTCTTTGCTTCCTTCCTAAATGCAAGTGTATGTTCCATAATCCTATTGTTATTTGTCTGTGCATGAGGAATCACCATATATTGTTTGTCTGTATCTCGGGGATTTCGGATTCAGGCAGAAAAACGTCCATAAATCCTTCTTCAGATAGTAACATTTGCAAGCCATGTATTGACAATTCAAGCACATTATAATATGTTTTTAATTGGCAATCCATGCAAATTTACACACAGGTGAACAAAACTTTTCAGGTATATATAGAAATCTTACCCAGACTGACAAAACTTTACCATAACGACACACGAATAATAGTCTTTTGTGTGCTACCTTTGCTATCAATCAAAATAAACAATAACAAAATGGATTCTGTAGAACTCAGCAAAACTTTACGGGAGAGCGCACGGCAAAAGGGGCTGTGCGATACTTGGTATAACAAGTGGAAAGACAACACTTCAAATGAAAGTCTTGTGGCTAAGATGTATAAGGGACTTGACTTTGTGTTGAAACATCATTGGCCTTCAAACGCTTTCATCAAGGAGAATTTCAGTCAAGACTTTCTGCGTGAATCCCATGTCTTTGTTGATGACAAGCATAGTGTCGTAAATCCTAATCAGAGCCTCGTTCTGGGAGATTCTGAAATAACTTTCCGATATAACGCCGCTGGGCATGGAGAAATACACATTCGGGATAATTCTTCAGTCAAGCTTTCCGCAAAGAACCGCAGCTTTGTAATAGTCCACCTCTACGAAAACGCCCATATAGAGGCTATACAGTCTGATACGGCCACACTCACACTGATTAAGCATTCACATGATGTAAGTGTTGTAACGGATGGCAATGTGACCGTCAAAGAAGAATACGACTATCTGAAGTAGTAATCGAATGGTTCGGTAAATAGATTGTTTAGATATTAGTTATTGGGAGGCGACGATTGTACGAGAGGTATAGTCGTCGCTTTTGTTTGACAATCTCGTAGATTGCAAAAAAAAATGGACGCATTTCTGCGCCCACCTCCACAAACAAAAAATATATTGGAAGAAAGTTATTTTACTGATACAGATTCTGTCCCATTAACCACGTTTCTAATGTGGTCGCTCATGCTACTTATTGATTCATAGAGTGCGCCTTGACCGCTCTCTATCATACGTACAATCGCTTGGGTATTATCATGGATGCCGGACACATGTTCGTCAATGCTCGAAATCATACTCACATAGTCTGCCCAATAGGTAGTAACAAACTCCTGGTACTGCGTTTCTTCGAGTATGCGGATAACAGACACATCTTGACGGAGCGCATTGACATACCCTGCAAGAAGACCAGCCGTTTCCTCGGACATTCCTTGAATGCTTGCGCTCAACGTGTTGGAAGATTCATTATTTCCCAAGCCGTTAGCAAAGCCCATTTGCTTCATCATGCCATCTGCACCTGTCAGATACTCCATTGCGGCAACCATCATGTTGCTACCATCACCACCAGGTTTGAAATATTCACCCATCGTTTCAAGAAGCTTTCCCGATGCGCCCAACGGATCAGACGTAAGTTCGTCTGTAGATACAACACCTTCATGGAACTTGCCGTAATCATCAGTGTAACCAAACAACTTTTTTCGGAGATTGGCAATCATCGGCTCGATGATACCGATTTTCAGCATTTCCTTAACCACGCTCTGCATGATGGACTTTGCCGTATCGTCAAAGGCTTTCATCATGTTCTCGCCATTCTCAAATGCGGTCATAAAGGCATCGCTGAATTGGTCTGCCCACCCCTTGATGTCAATGCTCCAAAGTTCGTTGGCAATGTCCTCGGCAAAGTAGCGAATCTGATCGTCAAGCTCGGCTATCTTCTGCTTGTACTCTTCAAGTGCCTCATTTGATTTCTTCTTTTTGTCGTTTTCGGCATCGTACATCTTCATGTAGTCCTCACGCTCGGCTTTTAGGTTTGCCAACTGTTGCGTGTAGCCACTTCCTTGACTATTCTTTGAATAATACTCGTACATGGCTTTTTGTGCTGCTGATTGGTTGTCATTGCCAGCGTATTGCAACTTATATACCCTGCGTAAATCGCCTTTGTCGTAACCCAATGTCCTCTCTCTGGCTTGAAGGATGAGCGAAGTGTTTGCTTCGATGCTATGCACGTCTTCACGCAGTTTGCCAATCTGACGTTCAAGAGCCTTGTCATGCACCTGTGCCAGTCCGCTGATAAGTCCAAGTCCTGCACCAGCAGCCACACCCCACGAACCAATTTCGCTCAACGCGGAAGCTCCTTGCATTGCACTGCCAAGGACACCAGACGCATCAGTAGCAGCGTTAGCGGCTCCATCCATACCCAAGGAGTCAAAGACACCGCTAACGAGGTCGAGACCGTTCTGGAATTTCTGCAAGCCGTCAACAACCTTACCGATGGTTTTTTGGAAGTTCTCGCTCTCATTCTTCATGCCGTCTTTTATCTGGTCTTTCGTGACGGTTGAGCCTAACTTCACTCCAAGCAGCTTTGATAATTCAGCATTTGCCACCAAATTGCCTTTCTCTTGCGCTTGTTTGTAATAGCCACTAAGCGCACTTCGTCTCCCCAAAGATTCACTGATAGCCTTGAACGGATTCCTGCCGTTTACGACATTCGTAACCCTGTCAATGGCTTCATATACTGCTTTGGTTGATTCAACACTGCCATTCAAAGTAGGTGCAATCTCGCGCAACTTTTCAAGCATCCTCGTAAGTGTTCCCGTAGAAACCCTATCCAAGTCGGCGAATATGCGCCCCCATTCCTCTGTTGCCTTAAAGTTGTTCCAGGTCTCGTCGGCAATCTTCTTGTTAGCCGTGTCGGTGGCATTCTTGATGAGTGCCGTTCTTTGGATCTGTTGTGCCTCTGTGGGAACATCGCCTCCAGTCATTTCCTTGATGGCTGCAATCTCTTTCTCCAACTCACGGTTGATGTCTGCAACTTTCTCGGCGTAACCTTTCGCATTCTTGATGGCCTCAGCATAGAGATCAAGATTTTCTTTCTTGATTTTTTGGTTGTTCTTTTGCCATTCATCCCAAAGTTTGAAGATGGCACTGTTCGCACCGTATTTCTTTACATCGCTCTCGCCCATGCTGAAGATGTCGGAGGCGCTTCTCTCATCACCTGACTTCCGTAATTCTTCATTCATCTTGTCTGTCAGCCAGCCTGTCATTGAAGAGTTTTGGGCTACACCTGCAATCCTCGATGCAAGGTCGGAGTCGCCTGTCAGTTCGAGCCATTTCTTGTATGTCTCGTAATTCTCTGACATGACATCAGCCATTCGACCAAGTTCACTCACGGCATCGGAAACGCCCTCCTTGAATATGCGCAAATCCTCTGCGCTCTTCTTTGCTCCAAGTTCATCCACGAAACTCTTTCGGTCGCCTGTATTCGTTCCAAGTTTCGTTGCCACATCGTCTATGCTGCCGTTGAAGTCATTTGGGTTGTTGAAGTAATCCCAAAGAGGGGAAAAATTTCCGTCGGTTTTCAGTTTTGACATTGCTTGCTGACGGGTCATTATCTTTTCGAGTTGTGCAAGTTCCTGTCTGTATTTCTCCAGAAGTTGTACGCGCTTTCTCCAAGTTTCCAGTTCCTTGTCTGTCTTTGTCGATGTGTTGTTGTGTTTGTCACGGAGAACTTTGCCGCCACTGTTCGGGTCAGAGAGGGATATGCCAGTGACCTTTTGGAAGTCCAAAGCATCGTTCATGCCCCTTGCAAGAGAATCCCATTGTTCAAGCAGCATTTCCATCGCGGAGGCATCCTTGCCAGGGTTCTCTGACTTCCATTTGTTGAGTAGTGCATTACGACGAATTACGCCCTGTTCTTTCATGCCACCGCTTACGTCAACACCCATCTTGATCATCAATGGCTTCACATTCTCGAAATAGTCCAGTGCGGCTTTGTAGTCCTGGCGTATCTTGCTGATAACGTCACCGAAGTTCGTGGCTGTCTTGATGTCGATGTGCCAGTCATGCCCTACGAGGTCTTTCAATGACTGCTCTAAGGCTACCACCTTTGCAGCGGCTTCAACCGTCTTCACGTCAATGGGTATTCCAAACTTCTCTTTTGCGAGTTTGCTCGCCTTTTCACGAATATCATCCGTCGCATCACCAGCCTTGCTCACTGTCTCTGCAATAGCCAGAGCGATAGATTGTTTCTGCGACTCAGTGAGGTTGTTGAAATCCCATCCAGCCTCTTTGAGCTTTGCCTTCAGACTGTTTGCCCATTCAGTCATGTCGGCATCCATGATTGCAAAGGCTTCTTTTACTTTTTCGTTGTATTTGTCTGGTCCATCAGAACCGAAAACATTCAAAAAAGAACCATCCATACCACCATGAAACACATGCGAAAGAGCCTTGCGATCCCATTTGTTCATTGATTCGCTGGCATCTTCAAAGGCTTTGATGGCATTGGTGTATTTACCCTGATTTTCCACAAGCATCTTCAACTGCTCTGCCTGTGTCAGGTTGCGTTTCTCATTCTTCTGCATTTCCGCATTTGCTGCCTTCAAAGCATTGGCGAAAGTCTTCTCACCACGGGCTGCGGACATTGCCGATTCTAAACTCAGTGCGTGTTTGATGGTAAGTTCGGTAATGCTGTCATTGTACCTCTTAACAGCATTAGAGTAATCGTTGATGTTTGTAATGAAGTCGTCTCGGAACAAACCTTCATTCGTGGAGTTTTCTGCATACTCAATAGCACCGCTCACCTGTTTCAGATAGACGTATGCCTCCGCCGTCTCTGATACAGACTTAGCAAGTATGTCGTACTGCTCCGCAATCGTCCTGACATTCTTATCGTCATCCAAGAATGCGGCATTTAGTATGCGGTTCGGATAAGCAGCATATTCCTTGATAAATTGAGTCCACTTCTCAATGTCAGCCATCATGTCCTTTGCGTCCATTTCTGCGGACGGCTTGTAGGTGAATTTGCCGTTAAGAATATCCTTTACGTCACCTATCTCTACATCAACATCGCCCACCTTGAATGTCATGCCTGTTTCTTGCATCATAGTACGGATATTCTTGATACCCTCCTGCGCACGGTTGAACAAATCATCTGTAAGTTCTTTTGCCCTGTCAATCTCCTGCTTGTTACGCTGCCATAATGCCATTATGCCAGCAAACAATGCGAAAACTGCCATCTGAGGGTTCAAGAACAAACTCTTCATTGCCATTCCCAATTTCGTGAATGCCATGCTGACACCGTTCACCACACCCGTCATTCGCCCATAGGTGCGGACGCTGTTCACTGCGGCTATTCCAGCACTCCTTTCAGCTTTTGAGAGGTCAGATAGGATGATGGCTTGCCTTGCTTGTGCCTTTGACATCTTGCCAAGAGCTACCTGACGTGCAAGGTCTTCAGCCGTCTGTCTGCGTTCTGAAAGTGCAAGGGCATTGCCGTACACTATCTGCTCCCTGGTCGTGGTGATACGCAATTTCTGTGCATCGTTAAGCTGCCTTGAAAGTCCTAAACGTCTGCCAATCCATGTATGTGCCAGACGCTCACTCATAGTCCAGCGGTTTGTCGTGGCTATCATGTCATTCTCTGCAAGAGTTATGTCACGGTAACTTTTTGCCAACCGCAAACTGGCTACCTCGGCTTTCTGATATGCCTTTATTCCAGACATGACAGCGACGGCATTTGCGCCAAGCATTGAATTGACAAGTGCCATGTATGCACGGAAACCACCGAATACCGCCACGCCCGTTCCTACAACCGTGAATAGTTCTTGCCAATGCCGTGAAACGTCTGTTAAAAGTGCTGCAATGTTTTTCAGACCACCGCCAACACCACTTTCCGCAATCTCATTGAACATGATTTCGTAGGAGTCGCGTAGGTTCTTGAACTTCGCATTAAGTGCCTGCGACATCGTTTCCTGTGCCTCGTAGAACGGACCGCCTTGGTTGGTCAGGTCTTTTAATACGTTCAGCACATCGTCGTAACCGATCTCTTTCTTCGACACCATCTTGCGTATCTGCGACGTGGTGACACCCATCTTGTCAGCCAACTTCTGTAGCAACGGGACATTGGCCATGGAGAATTGTCGCAACGTGTAGCCTGTGAGTGCCGTTTCTGAACGGACGTGACCCAAAGCCAAAGCCAGACGGCTCACATCTGTTCCCGTCGCAGCGGATATGTCTGCCAAACGCTTCGTCATGTCGTATAGCTCACTGTACTCAAAGCCAAAGGCACTGAGCTGTTTGGTCATTTGGTCAAGTTCGGTAACGCCAAAGGGCGACTTCACAGCCAGATTCTTTACTTTGGAGAAAAGGTCGGTGGCATGAGACGTGTCGCCAAGGATTGCGCCGATGCTCAACCTCTGCTGCTCCAGCTGACCGCCTTTCTCGATGATGTTGTCAATGAATGTCTTCGCGCCATACAGACTGATATACTGCAAAGCCATACTCTTCAGCTCGGACATGACCTGTGACTGTCCGCTCATAGCAGATGTGGATGCGGAAATGGATTGAGCCAGGCGCATTTCCTCACCAGCAAGCCATGTGACGGTTGCCGCAGCCGTGTTGCGGGCTGCTATGTTGACCCGCGTCTCTTGTGTGTTCTGCGCTATCCTCGCATTCAACGACCTGTATGCACCATCGGCTTTCAACATCTGCGACGTAGTGCCGTCCGGCAATCTGCCGCCATTCCTGTAGATGTCCGCGAACTTCTGCATGTAGCCGTTCATATCGTTAAGCAACTTGTCGAGGTTGGGTGTCTTAACGCCAAGACCGTTTGCCCTGCTCTGCAATGACTGCAAAGCGGCTATCTTCTTCTCCAGAAGGGCTATCTGATAGATGGCCTCGTTCACGCTGCGCTTGTCTATCAACTTCTGCTTCTCGGCGGTTCTGCTCTGCTCTCTCTGTGAGCGTGACAGGTTGTTAATCTCCGTCCGAAGCATACGAATGACCTCCATGTAGTTCTTGTACTGCGAAATCATGGAACTTACAGCACCTGTATTGCCAAGGAACTTCTGGCTGGACGAAAGACGGCTCATTTCCGAAGCAAACATCTTCATGTCGCGGATAATCTGCGAGTAACCGCTGACATCAATGCCAAGCCCCTTTGCATGGGCGCGATCCATCTGCAAGGCGTTCACGGACTTCATCATGTCGGTATACGCATCCACTACGCGCTTCTTCGACTTCTCGATGTCATCCGCTACTCTCTTGGTTTCATCTGCTCCACCTTTCAGGGGCTTGGTGATGGTGTCAACGGCGGTCTTTATGCCAGCACCGTCGTTCAGTTCTTTCAACTTCTTCTTCAGACCGTCGATCTCCTTCTGCATCTTCTCAATCTCAGAAGTGTCGCCAATCTTCAGATTCTTCAACTGCTTAATGACTGACTCTGCCTCGCCAAAGTCAATCTTCAACTTGTAACCCTTACCGTCATTGTTGGCAAAGGCATTTATCTTCTCCGTCCAGCCTTTGAGCTTTTTGTCTAACTGCTCGATGGCTATGCCAAAGACCAAAGAAGGGGTTGTACTTTCTGCCATGATAATAATTATTGTTGTGTTTGTGCTGATGCAAAGATTGTAAATATACTTCATTTCGCAAAAGCGAAACTTTGGCAATCTTAACTTTTTGAAAAAAATAATGGTGAAATAAGAAATCTTCACAATTATCGAAGACGGAAAGATGCTGATTGGTAAAATACTTCCTCAAATACTGTTTTCTAACCAAACATCGCCAACAAGCGTGGACTTCCTGCTATCTTTGTAACAGCATTTGCATGACGCAGGTGTCGCAGTACGGAGCATACCGTACATTACCGCTATTGTATTTCAAAGATAGAAATGTGACTTGTTGGCTGTGAAGCCGAACAGAGACTATCAATTAGCCTGCTCAGTTGATGTCGCTGAACAGGCTTTTTGTTTGTCAGTCTGTTTGTCGCATTGTACGTCTATGATAGCACGAAAAACGGTTTTTCAGATTTGAAAAATTAAAAAATCTCGGCGAAAGGTCAGTACCGCCTTTAATTATTGTCTAAGGGGGGGGATAGGGCAATTTAACGATATATCGTTAAATTATTCCTTATATATATAAAAATGTCACATTATATAAATAATGTAACGATATTATTCAAAAATAATTGAATAAATGTTTTGTTATTTGATATTATATTTGTATATTTGCACCGTCTTTTAAGACAATTAAACACTCTAAATTTTTAATTTATGTTTTCAAATCAAGTATTATTCAACCATTGGTTTGCCGCAAATTACGGCAATCTTAAAAACTCCCTTTGTTGTGGAGGTGTATTTTCGGAGTTATACGATTCCATGTGTGAGGACTGTTTTCATAATGCGTATTTATGCGTATTTGATAGTTTGAAACGCTACCAGGGTGAAACAGATTTTTCGTTGTTGTTCCGTGCAGCGTACAGGAGGCAAAGAAAAGCATACCACGAACACGAAACAAAAGAAATTCGCCCTTCGGATCTGTTCTGGGCTTTTCTGGTAGAATGCGAGACAGACACGGAACAAAGCGAAGCTCGTTCACTTCTTATCGATGAAAGGGCGAAGGCGGTACGTGCATACGTTGCAAACCATTTCACGGAGCAACAAAAACAAGTCTTTAAGATGTACTTTGTCTATTCTTGCACATACGAACAAATTGCGGCTTATTGCGGTAAGTCCGTACCTACAATTTTAAAATGCGTGAAATGGTGCAAAGACTGTCTTAACTGTGAATTTAAAAATTATTGTTTGATGTCTAACTTCATAAACGAATAAACCATGAAATTACAAGTTTTTGACAATTTTACAGGTCGCAAACACGGCACTGGTTGCCCTCAATTACGCACCATTTCGTTATACAAATCAAATGGTAGTATAACTTTTTCCTCCCTTACTGCAAAGGAATTAGGTATAACGGACAAATCGAAGGTTCTATTTGCCAAAGATACCGAAAGCCGAAAAGACTGGTATTTTGCTGTTTCATCCGTTTTTGAAAATGGTATAAATATCAGACCAAAGAAAAACGGAGGAACTTGCAAAAATGTTGTCTCTTTGGCTTGTTCTTGTCGTGTTGTGGTCGAATCAATTCTTCAGGACCATAAAGCCACCAAAAACGCTATTTTCTTAGTATCAGCCAAGGGTAAGGAAATAGACGGGATAACATGGTATCAGGTAATAAGCAAACCTTTAAAAATTGACGGCAAAGGAATAACGGAGTAATAACCTTTATTTCTACAAATAAGCGGGTGCAGCGTATCAGGTTGCACCCGCTTTTTTTTACTCCAGTTTTGCCCAAAGTCAGAAAAAACACATTTTGATGCGTTCTAAGACGTTTTATTTTGTGTGGTGGTCAATCTTCCACCTTTGCGACAAAAACACGAAATTGGCGTGTTTCTGGAAGAAATACAATGTGTTTCTGCTTTTTCTCTCATGGTAGGAACAAACTAAAAACAAAATACATTCATTTCATTTTCTTTTTTCATTCTCTTTTCTTTTTTCTGAATACACATTTAAAATATATGTGCATAACATCCACATGCAGAACCAGATGAAACATTCCGTCTTCACTCTTTTCTTTTTCCAGGACTACCATACATGCGCATGAAGATTTTGCTTTACAAGGTTTTGAACTCTGGAGCAGATTTTATTTCATGCCAGAGCAGACAGACAAAATTTCTCGGATTCATCCACATACACAAGAACGGAAACAATTACAAATTTTCGGGCAAAATCTCGACTTCACTTACTATCAGCACCAATTTTGTATTTTTGTCGAAAAGGACACATTATAGCCATAATGTAACGGATTTCGGGTTGTTTTGATGCTTTTTGAGGTCGAATAGTAAAAAAGTGTTTAACATTCTCCGAAAACTTTACAAAATTACACTTTGCCTGTGAGATATGTATATTTGAGTGAGTTGCCATTCCATCACAACTTATAAACTCAATTGACATTCTCACTTCTGAAGGTGGATGGCATCGCAACTGCATGAATGAAAACTTTCCTATGTTACGCCTGTAAGACTTATGAAAACTTATGAGAAAGCGCAAAAATAGCCTAAAACTGACAAAATCGGTAAAGAAACATCTTTTTTTCGTGCACTTTTTTCGATGAAAGCACTATCAGGCAATACCAATCACTGTTATTTTACGACATGGCAAAATAGGTATGGTGGAAATTGTCTCCCGCGCACACGCGTATAGGTGTGTGAAACGACCGCTACGCCGTCGGTGCAAGGCTCTCTCTCGAAAAACTGATTATTTTTCCGTCTTTTGCAGCCCGTTCTTTGTGCTAAGTCGCCTTTTCTTGAAAAAATCGTCTTTCCGCAAGCGTCTCTCCATCTTATTTTCTTACCATTTCAGCATGGTTATTCTGAATAGATGGGTGTATCTTTTTGTCGCAGTACGATATTCTGTTGAGGATCTGTTTTGGAAGTAAGTTTCTGTTACCACAAGCAGATTGCCGTGAATCCGTTTCAGAAATTCCACAATAAATTCACATACCCTTCATTGTTGGTAGTTTATCCTTTTGTTGTAGTACGAGAAAGAAGATTTTGTAGGACAGAGTACGACTTTCTTGGTAGTTCGAAATGCAAAGTACGAAGTACGATATTGGCAGTACGAAGTACGAGAATGTTGGCTGGAAGTACGATAATAGCCTCCAAAGTACGATGTTTATTTTGATAGTACGATGTTGTCTGTTGGAAGTACGAGAATTGTTTGAGAGATTTTTGTCACTCGCTTTCGCTCGTTGTTTTTGTTCTTTTTTTTGGGGTTCGGCATTCGCTTCGCTCATAATGTTGGCATTGATGCTTACGCATGAACGGCAAATTATCAGATGGCCCTTCTTTTTTATTCATTACGGCATTTATGTGTATTAGGCATGTAACGGCAAAAAGGGTATATTTATATATAAATATATACCCTTATTTTGCCCTTACTTTGCCCTAACATACACTGCGGCAATTTTGCCCTTGTTTTGCCCTAAATTGCCCTATTGCCCTAACTCTCATTTCTCAGATAGTATTTCCCTGTTTCATCCTTTACCAAAATACCATAGTCAGGGGTAGAGGCATACTTTATCCAGTTTCTTACCGTTCTATCTGCTTTCCCTGTCACTTCCATCAACTTCGTTTTCAGTTCGGTATGTGTTATAAGAACTCCACTTTCGAGAATTTCCATGAATCTTTGTGTGGGTATTGGCGGCAATGATTTGTTTGCTGCCCTGCCATCTTCATTTGTGTCGGTGTCACTTTTTTTTCTGACAAAAGGTTCAATCATTCCTTTTTCATTTACCAGCAGGACATCAGGGATGGTGTCCGTGTCGTTGCTGAAGTTGTTCGACATCGTAATAATGCCTTCCTTATTCTTTTTAACCAAGAATCCTGTTGATGCTTTATATGTGTAATGCGTACCCAAGGCATACATCATGATGCCGTCACCCTTTTTCATGCTTGTGTGAATCATTCCGAATACGGTACAGCCACCTTCGGAAAGTTGCATAAGTAAGTCAATAACCACTTTATAATTGTCGTTGGGTTTGTCCGTCATTTCGATTAGGCCATCAATGATGATAATGTCATACGTCTTTTCGTTAGCAAGGGCTTCTATCGTATATCGTAGCAGCTCAGGGCTTGATCCCTTCATCCTACAAAAGTCTATACCGTGATCCTGCAATGAATCAGCGTCTGCTATCTGGGCAATATGTCTTGTAATGGAAAGTTTCCGTCTATTGTCACCTTTATCTTTCTCCGTATCAATCCACAATATGTTATTACATTCTTTCTTACGCTTTATCCCCGCAAATTCGTTGTCGCTGATAAGCACTCCGGCGAATACGGCCATCACGGAAGACTTTCCTGTACCTTTCTCGCCAGATACAGCCACAAGTGTACCTTTTGGGATGCAATCAACGCCATTGATGTTTAGCAGGAAGTCCATGTCGGTTGAAGTGTCTTCAATGCGATCATCAAAGAATATCCCCTTCCGTTTTAAGGCTTCATATTGTTCTCGTAATCCATTATTCAACACATCCCTTCCTTTTGTCCTTACTTTTTCCTGAATAGCAGGCATTGTTACTTGCTGTCGCGGAACATGGCTTGTCGGCTCTGTAGTAAGTTCGTTTGCTGTATAGTGTTTAACGTAATAATGCCTTTCCCGTTGATTCTGGACGGTAACAAGCATATTGTCTTCAAGCCTGTTGAGGTGAACATAGACTTGTTGCTCCCCCAAAGCGTCTGCAATAACCCGTGCATCTGTGTCTGGATGCTCCTTGATGTAGTCATACACGGCTTTCGTCTTAGGATATATCTCCAATATCCTGACCGCATCATCCCGTGAAACGACTTTTATTTGTTTCTTTCTCTTCATGCTCGGCATATTTGTTACATGTACCACTTCAGGAATAGACCGTTTTTAATGGCATTCTCAATGTCATGCTTGCGAAAGAAAATCCTCTTGCTGTCGGTCACGATTTCCTCAATGCCAATTTTCTTTACCCTTTTCTTGAAGGTCGGTCTTGTCATGCCGACGAGACGCATTGCTTCGTTTTGGGTAAGACATTCCTCACCGCGATACAAAACGGTTGTCACCATTACATTTGTACTTTCTTTTCTGTCCATAAACTTTACAATTTTCGTTAAATTTCTGCAAATTTATCGCAAAAGTATCGCTTCTTTTTCCCCTTTTTATGGTAATGTTGGAAATCTTGGATTTTTTTTTTGAAAAAGATGTCCTTGTCGCCAATCTCCAACGGGGGTGGAATGTTTTCCCAAATTCATTACTTCACCATCCTTTTGACCCGCAAATTCAGCATAGCCGTTGTAATTTTGCGGAAAAACATGCTCATGGAATATCTCGTATCTTTTTTGCGAAATGGAATAGTCATTGAAAGCATCTTCTGCGACACGGAAGAAGAGGTGAGAGTCCAGTGTGCTATTGCACGCTCAAAGGGGTGCGAATGTGAGATATTCAGCCTGGCTGAAAGGAAGAAGAAAGAGACAATCGATACAGAGCCAGCGGTAGAACCGAAGGCAAGGAAGAAAAAGGTTCGCTGGGAAATTCCCGTCAAATGCGTCGAAACAGGTGCCATCTATCATTCTGTAAGTGATTGCAGTTTCAAAACGGGCATCAACAGGAGGGCACTCTACAATGCTGTATTGAGAGGAACACCACGAAACGGATTTCACTTTGTCCATATTGACAAAGAGCGGTAGACTGTAAAGAGAGCCGTTGCAAGCCCGAAAAAGAGCAATGTGTTTGTTGGTTCACCTTATATTTGCATCAATACAGGTGAAATATTTAACTCTGTTACAGATGTTCTGGAAAAATACGGCTTTTCACCCACATCATTCTATCGCTCTATCAAAGAAGGCAAAGATATTAAGAATTTTCGTTTCAAAAGGCTTGAAAGAAACAGCCGCCTATCTTCGCAGACAAGCGGCTGAAAAAAGATTTGATCCATTGAATTTCGTTGCTAATTTACGAATTAAATAATAACAAGAAAAAAACTTTTATTAAGAATCTTTATTTTGTCCCACAACATCACCACCACCATTCGTTTTTTGTGACCTCTGCGAGATTTCCTGCATGAACTTTTCCGCCTCCTGTACCGTCATGTGCATCTGTGTCGTTTTCTGGTTTGCGAGAATGCTCATCATTCGTAAGAAGTCGAGGTACGGGGTAGAGGCGTTACCCGCCGACAATATGGGCTGCAACTGTTCGCAATCATACTGTTTGATGTAGTAGAACCACCGCCAGCGTAACCAATAGGTCAGTTTGCGTTTAAAATACCCAGGCGTAAGATAAATGGCAGCAGCCTTTGATGCAATCTTTGCATCTTCTATCACCATGTCTGCAACACTTTCCTTTGTCGGCATAAGAAGTTTTGCCATGGCCTCCAACTGCGTATTCTTCAGAGGTCGAATGAGATACTTCTTGTTCGTCCTCGGAATCTTTACGACGACGTGTTCAATACCGTTCTTCGTCACCGTCTCGTTCTCCTGTGCCGTCTGCACTTTCGTTGTTTCTTTTTCCATGTTTATATTTTCTAAATTTGTCGTTTTTGATTTCTAACTTTGTTATAGGCTTTTGCTCCTCAAAGAGTGCTGAGGAACCAGCCTTAACGTCATAGGCATTTTTGTATTGCTCCGACACTTTCAATTTTGGACCACACTTCAAATCGAGTAATGCCAGCGGAATATAAAACATAGGAACGGGCGATTCCAAGTCGTGGTTCGAGCGGCATACGTATCCAAAACGAAGTGCCAACCTGAAAGCCCATTCCGCTACGTTTCCCACAAACCAAGGGGATAGATAGCCGAAGGCGTTTTCAGCCAGATACCTCCTTATTTCTTCCTCACTATGCAAGCCGTAGATTTTGTTTTCCAACTCCATCTTCAACCATTTCTGTAACGGCTTCTTTACGTCCGATGGACCGTACTTCAGTCTGAAACTGAAAGAGTCCTCACTAAATGAGCGTCCTGTCCTCCTTATTATCATAGCCTCAACTTTTACGAGTGAAATAGAGTACGAGCTTGCCGTCAACGACCTTGACCGCATCAAACTTCAAACCCTTCTTCCCTTGTTCCAGATACTTGATGAAACCGTAGTTGATCACCTCAAAGTGTGTCTCGACCTTCCAGTCTTCGGTTCCGTCCTCATGCACTCTAACTTTTTCAAGTTTAGCCAAAAGTGTTCTTTCTTTACAATCCATATTTAAGTATTATCGAAGTCTCATAAATGTTCGTCCTGTCCGCTCCGCATACTGCCAAGTGTTTAGGATTCCAACCGTGGCTCGATGCATCTGCACCCAATTCGCATATTCAACGGGATAGGCAACAACAATGTCAAAGAGGTAGTTTCCTTTGGGCGTATAACTCTCAAAGAACTCCTGTGCATCTTCATACCCCCAGCCGCCGTTTGTTTCCACTGTTGGCAGATATGCACTTTCCTCACCGTCATAGTCACGCTTGAAGAATATGCGCTTCCTCTGCCTTTTCCTCATCTTCGGCATGATTGCCTCTGGTACTCGGTCATGTGCGTACCATGCCATGACAGGTTGCCTGTTCTTGTATAGGCATACGACAATGGAGTTTAACAGGTTGCCCGTGAAATTGTGAGCTTTCGGATTCCTCTGCCTTGCCATAATAGCCGCATCGAGAATATGGCTGCACCACTTCTTCAGTTCTGCTTCCATCTTCGGGATGATAACTTCTTTCTTGTAGTTCTCAACCGCCTTTTGTATTGTCGCTAAATTCTTAGCCAAATCTATTTGATATATTTTAATTATTTATCAATCGTTTAGGCCCTGGTCGATTCTCTACAATGGTAGGAGAAACGATATATTCTTGTTCATCGTCAACCCGTATTTTTGGAACTATTTCGATATACCCATGTTTCAGAGCCTGCTGGAAAAGAAACTCTGCGAGAGGCTCTAAGCTCTTTCTTTGTAAGTTCGTGAACAAATTCCGTAAGAAAATCTCCTTCAGCTGTTTCTTGTTAAGTGGAGTCTTTTGCAGGAGGGGATTCTCTGCAAAAAACCCCAGCAAAACAAACTTGGAGTCTGCTGCGGTGTAGCGTACTTGCAATAGCCACGAAGATTTTTCCTCTTTCTGACTATTCTTTCCTATAATTGTAGCCATGTCGTTATTTTTTAAGAAGTGGGCAGCAGTTGGTATCTCCAACCAACCGCCCACCGAAAAAGAAATCATTCTGAAACTATGTTTGATAAAACTGTTTTTTACGTGAAACTTTGTTCCATCATCTGCCTGTACTGGAGATCATCTTCTTCTTGTTTTCTTCGCCGTTCCATGACTTTCTCGATGTCACTCTTTGCTCTCATGTGTTCATCGACGTACTTGTCATAGTCGGGAAAAAGTTTCTCGTCAAGTTTTGCGAGCGTTTGACGCTCTTCTTTTGTGAGGCTTTGCAGTTGTTCCTCACTCAACACTGAAAATAAATTTTGTAACATAATCTGTAAAGATTTTAAGTTATATTTGTTCTATTTCATTTCAACGGAGTAATCCAGGCTATCACCCGCATACCCGTGTCGATTCTCGTAAGGATTGGTCTTATTACCAAGGGGGATGAAGTCTTCGGGGTGTTCCTCAAAGTGCTTCTTGCGCTTTTCTGCAAGGATGTCATTCTGCTCTGACAGCCTAACTTTCATACTTGTTTCGTACCCACCTTGCAGGTATGGGTGACTTTTCAGATACTTCTTTCGCCATTTCATATACACCCACGATTCTGCCAACTTCACGGGGTTCTCCAGCATCCTAAAATCTTCTTCGAGATAGAATATCGTTCCATTGGGGCAATCGTGTTTGCGCTCAAAAGCCCAAAGAGCGTCAACGGCATCTTTCGCAGCTTGAATCAGTTCCGCATGTTTGCTCACCTCTTCTGATATCTTAATCTTGCAATGCTCTGTCACCAGTTCGTCAAAATTACTGCAAACCACCTCACCGTTACTGACGCAGACATCAGCGCCGGGATAAGCCGAAAGGAAGTCTTTGATTGCCTGGATATAAGAGAGAGCGTCTTTGCGAACTCGCTCCCATGACTTTTTCGCCTCTTCTTTCTGCTCATGCGTAAGCATTTTTGTATTGCTGATTACCGTGAGGCGGTCATTGATGAAGTTTTCAACAGCCTCAGCGTTGATGTCCTGTAGCTTGTCGGGAATGTTCTCCAAATCCTGCATTGCTGACAGGCTCTTGTAAGCCTTGTTGCAGGCAAACAAGCCGCTGCTCAATTTCTCTTGAAAGGGTTTCCGTTCCTGGTCTCGTACAATGTACGGAGGAACCTCAATTCTTTTCTTTTCTGTCATATTACATAAATGTTTGTGTTGTTGTTTTCTTCTGGAAGTAGCCACCGATAAACTTCTGTGCAAATTCATCGGCATGGTTGGCATAGTACGTCATTTCTTCCGTCGGACGTTTCTGCATTTCATGCGACTTCTCGTAATCGCGCAATTCATTCAACGCATCGGTGAAAGCCTTCACCTTATCAAAGTATTCACGGCAATCGTCTGGCAAGGGCACTGTTGCAACGGCATTGATAGCCTCAACCTTGTTGGTGCATCTGAAACGCTTGTCGTTAGGGGTGCTTGGACTACCATCCACGTCAAATTCTGCCTGCGGGAAAACATCAAAGAAGTTTCTTATAAACTTGATGTTCATCGTGGCATCGGAGAGAAGGTTTTTCCATACCAGTTTTTGATCCTCGTTAAGACCAGCCATCATCTTGTTCACGTAGTCCGCAAATCTTTCAACGGTGATCTCTTTCGGATTGAGTGGGATTGCTTCAGTGCCGCAATGTCTCGGAAGTTTGCAATAGGCATCTACCATACTCTTGTAGAGCCTCTTCCATTCTCCAAGTTTTGCCTGTTCCACACCGACAGGAACTATTGCCCTCGGCAGTTCTGCAACTTCGCTTTTAATCATAAATCCAATTATTATGTAAAGATTTTTTCGCAAAGGAAATCAGAATAATTCAAATTATCCTATTTTTTTAATGGTAATGAGTGTTTTTTACTAAGATTTCCAAGCATACACGTTTTTGTCCATCGGTGAACTAAAAAACCGCCTACTTTCACAAGCAAGCGGTTTCAAAGCTAATTTCAATAAGTCGTAGTTCGACACTACGATTCACGGGGATTTTCCCCGCTTGGAGGACGGCAGATTGTCAAGTCTGCCATCCAAGTATCAGCCAAAGCATCCCGCCCGTAGCGAGAAACGAGGCTATAGTGTACTTCATTTTGGACTACCTTTTCGCATTGACTTATTTGTTAGGAAAATCCAAACTGCATCACAGAAAGGAAGTGGCAGGAGGTCTTTGATGTCTTCGCCGTAAGTGTTCAATTCGTCCAGTTCTACCAATTCTACATTATGATATTTTGAAAGACTCTCTTCGTCAATAGGACTATGAAAGGAATGCTTGTCAAACTCATAATATAGGTAATATTCGGCTTCTTCTTCAATTACGTTGATGAAAGTTACAAAGTCGTCATAATCCCTGCTAAAATAACTGTTCATATATATAACGTCGGATTCCTCCCCACGTTTATACTTTTCTATAGATTCGGCATATTTGTCAAATTCATCTTCTGTGTCCTCTATTCGCACCCTGCGAGAATGAACAATTTTATGAATTGCAGTTATTTGATCTGAGCAGAAAGCCAAAAGGTCAGACTTTTTTTCATAGAGTTGCATCATCTTTTCTTCAGCTTTCTCTTCATTTCCATATTTGTCATAAAAATGATATTTTTGACGGTATTCCCGTGCTTTATTGCGCCAGTTCTTAGCCCTCTTGTTGTACGAAAAAAGAACATCTTCAAGCATGGGTAATGTAACTATACCTTCGGCGAATTTTTCTTTATACTCTTTTGGTGTACGCATATTATTCTTCGATTATATTATTTTTTGTTTTTTAAAAGCCTATGCAAAGGTCGGAAATTAATATGAATGATACAAATCCACAACCACACATATTAACTAAATTTGGGTGCAACCGACAAACCCTGTGGAGTGTGTCGGTTGCGCTGGATTTTTCCCGCTTGAGGGACAGCAGATTGTTAGGTCTGCAATCCCAGAAACGTCAATTTATCTCACACTCAAAGTCAAACACGCCATTCATTCTGTTTTTGCACACGCTGATGAAATGCCGCTCGTCACGCTCAACAATCTGGAAGATGTTCTCTACAATGTCTATTTGCGGGTGGGGGAGTTCTTCCCTTTCTCCGCAATCATAAACGTAGATGGCTCGGTTTGTCTGGCTCGCCAATTTGGTGCTGACCATACAGCCGTTTTCTAACTTTCCCATGAATTTCCTAACGCCTTTCTCGTCTTTTCCAAAGAGAATGGTTTTCTCGCCAACGTAGAGTCCGACAATCTCTTTGTCAAGCCCTGCTATTCCTGTATGCACAATATTCTTTGTGCTTAAAAGATTGTACTGTTTCATATTACTTTTCTCAGGAACATGAAATCAGTTCTTTTTTCAGTTCTGACATGAAGGAAATCATATCCTTTTGTAAAGCTTTATGCTTCTCCAATGATACTTGTAGTCCTGCTTGTGCAGCCTCAATGGCACTTTCAAGCCATTCTTCTCCTATGTTAGGAACTTTGGAAAAAATGATATTTTTTTCTATGACTATCAAAATCTGTTGTTTTAAAAGCAATAGCAATGCCTTCGAAATGTACTTTCGTTCTTCATCTTCAGATTTTCCACGTAGTTTTCCAAATTCTGGCAGAGACATGTCGTTTACGTCGATTTCCCTTTGAAGTTTACTGTTGATTTCTTCAAGACGTTTTAAAATCCTTTGTTTCATAATGATAATTGCTTTGTGTGTGGACTATCCACACGGGTTAATTTAAAATATTATTTATTCTCCAGGAAGGCATCAAGATCACGTTTCTTGAACAGCCACCGACCTGCGGGTTTAGTGCAAGGGATGAGACCTTCTGCAATGTAGGTCTGCAATGTACGAAAGCAAACACCGATGTAGGCAGCGGCCTCCCTACTTCTTAAGTAAGTTTCTTTTGCCATACCCACCACTTATTTGTTGTCAATATTCCTCTCAATGTCCTTGTTAAACTCACTCAATAGATGAATGACATCATAAATTGATTCCTTGTCTTCATCCTTAATGTAGGATTCTATGTGCTGAAGGTTTTTGATGGTCTCTTTGAGGTCAGTCTCACTATGCCAAAGTTTGAAAGAGGTAATAAGTCTGCTTTCAATGATGGTGTCTCGGCTGGAATCTTGATTCGATGTAGCAGAGAGATCCAGAACCAAATCCGTGTAAGCTGAAAGCGTGAACATTACTTGGCGCAAATCATCCGTCCAAGGAGTGATTACATCTTCATCACGCCCAAGCTCGATTAACTGTGACAACCTCGCAAAAGATAAAGCAATGTTGTTGAAAACCATACATTGCTCTTCGCCCCCTTCGCGTAAACGGTAAATTTGTTGAAGGGCATTTTTAGATACTGCAATTTTTTCCATTTTTGAATAATAATGTTTAGTTATTTTTTTTGCCTTTATGGGTACGTTTTTTTCTTTATATGATACATTTTCGAGTGCAAATATATTCAATTATATTTGAATTAGCAAGAAATACTTCAAATTTATTTGTATTTAAAGGTTTTTTAACCTATTCAAATATATTTGCAAAGAAAATTCAATAATAAAAATATATTTGAAGAAACTTGACAATAGTTCAAAATATTTGTATCTTTGCAGTCGAAAAGTTCAACTATAATATTATTATATATATGGATATAAAGAAAGTATTTGCCCGTCATGGACTTACGGCCACCCAAGTAGCAGAAAGAATGGGAATACCCCTCAACAATCTTTCTATGGCTATCAATGGGAATCCGACATACAAGAAGTTGTGTGATATTGCAAAAGCCGTTGGTTGCTCACCTTCAGAACTGATTGCAGACGACGAAGACATGAAAGCAACAACAGTCATTTGCCCTCATTGTGGAGCAAAGTTGACAATAAAAGTGGATTCAGAGAATGAATGACATAAACAAGCCTGCGAAAACAGACTTGTTGGCGGTACCATAACCGCCAATAAATTTAGAGTGTGAACGGGTTGCCTGAGAAGGTAGCCCGTTTTTATTATGCTTAATTGCAAGTCCGTAGAGAGCATAAAAAGGGGTTGTGTCTAAAGTAACGGACACGCCCCCTTTTTAGAAATCAAGTCCAAACGGCACGGCTATTGCATCATTCCCATAAACTTTGCCAGTTCCCTTGCCGCAGCGAGTCCAGCCTCCTTTTTTGTCAATCGTTCTTTTTCATAAAGTTCAGTCTTTGAATGATAGACCTTACATGTCATGTGCTTGCATTCGTTTATAAAGTGGGTGGTACTACTTTTAAATGACTTACATGTCATGTGCTTGCAGTCAAGACAACTCAGACCCTTGTCGATTTGAGTTTGTCAATATCACCTTGTTTATAAAAGCATTTTCTTCCAATCTTTACGGGAACAAGGTAGCCGTTCTTAGCCCATCGCCAGAGAGAGTTTCTCTGAACTCCAAGAATAGTCGCCGTATCGTCAGCCGACAACAATTCTTCATTGAGTTCGCTTTTTGATATAGCTTTACGTTCTGCATCCCGCTCGTCGAGTAACGACTTGAAAAGTTCTTTGAGATCGCTAAGACCGACAACCAACAGAACATTTTCTTTCTGACTCATTATTTCGGCAATTGACATAGTTGTGTAACCATTCCGCTATAACCTCAGACACTCTCGGTCGCTCATGGTCGGTCGCTCGATGTGTGTCAGTCATCGATTGACGACGCGAAGATATAACCAAAACAAAGTGTATCAAAGCAAATCGTGTTTATGACAGTTGAAATGTAAACCATCATAAAACCGATTAAACTATTTGGTGCTGTTCTTATTTGAAATTGATAGAACTTCCTGCTATCAACATGTCGTTGGAATCTCCTTTAACCAAATGCTTGTAAATACCTTGCCAACTTCCTACCAGTGTAAATTCTTCTTCGTATTCTGATTTGGTTGGATATCTTGTTATAAATCCATCTTTCTTCGCCTGAAAAAGAGCAGCAGCAACATCTTTGCCGCCCTTGCAATCAATGATTTTGTGCAACCGTTGCAAGAATGTATCTTTATCCTCGGCTTGAATAACAGAACTGAAGGATTTGTTGTTATTTTTGACATGCTGCTTATTGGCTACTTTTTGCCCTATGGTGCTTTCTATACCATACTCTTGAAGCATTCTTTCTATGCTGAATTGAAGACGTGTTAGTTTATGTTGGATAATAGTAGCAATGTATCTGCAATAATCATCTGGATTCCAAGGCTCACCTGCAAATCTTCTCACTTTGAATGAAAGATAATCAAATGACAGACTTTCCTCTCCTTTTAACACATATAACCAACACCAGGCTTTCTTCATCTTTGCCTTCCATACTTTTAATGCCGCTTTATTCTGATTGTCGTCGAAGCACATGTAACCTTCCAATTCTTTCACAACGCTCTCGACATTCATCTTTTCAACATTAGAACGCATAGAGTCCAAGTCTTTTTGACTGACTTTTGTATATCTTGCCATCGGCCAACCATTAAGAGACTCCTTATGACAATACCTTGCATACAATGCCACCAATTTTGTTGTTGAGGCTATCAGTTGTTCTGTATGTTCCCACTTCATAGCATACCCTCCTATCCAATAAGATTGATTACGTTGACAAGTGTTTCGTCCTCAATGTTTCTATATCTTTTGAATGCCTTGGAGCCATCAACATGCCCAGACATCTTTCCAATTATATTCGGATCACTGACCTTGAAGTAAGCATTGCCGACAAAGGTACGACGTGCAAGGTGAGAGGATGCGATTTCATTGATAGGCTTGAACTCTGTTTCTCCTGTCTTTGGATTTCTCACCTCAACCTTTCTTGTTATCCCTGCCATCCAGAATATAACCTTAATAGCATCGTTGTATCGTTGGTCGCTCAAACATGGGAAGAGTCTTCCTTTCTTGTCTTTCCCCTCATACTTTTCAATCAGTTCAAGAGCCTTTGGATGTAGTGGCACTCTGGCTTGAAACGAAGTCTTACCTTCATCCTTGGTCTTGTGTGGAGTATAGGTTAGGAATCCGTCGTGTATATTGTCACTGGTTAGTTTGAGCAAGTCGCCTACACGACAACCAATCAAACATTGGAATATGAAGATGTCACGTTGCTCAATCAACGTCTTCAATGGCATCCTTGCAAGTTTTCGTTCCTCTTTCGTCATGGTCGCCCATCTTGCAGATAGGTCAGTTTCGGCAATGGCATTTCTTTCGTCAATAGAAATGTAATAGGGTGTACCAACCCTTTCGACACCAACCTTCAGTCCGTCAAAAGGTCTGTTCGTGGTATAGCCCATTTCCAAGAACCAGAGGAACAAAGACTTCAAGCGTTTGCGCATTTTGATAATGGTATTATCTCCCCTAACCTCTATCTTGGAGTGTCCTGGCTTGACATTGTTAGGGTAGTCTTTCAATAACCGTTCAAACAGTTTGGGATTTTCCTCAGCTAAAATGCTTTCGTTACGCAGGTAGTCGGAAAAGTCTTCAATGTCTTCACGGGTAACATGATTGACATCGAAAGAGAAATACTTTCGGCTATCATCTGTTGCCCTCACAAATCCCTCATAACGAGAAACTGCGCGAAGTAGAACACGAAAAACTCTGGCGTGTGATTCTGCCAACTCTTTCTTCTCAATGTATTCCTCTGCTAATTCGTAGAACGTCTTTGGAGCCTTGTTGTAAAGTTCGGGATGGTTGAACTTATTCACAATGTCTATTAGCCAGTTACCAGCAATCTTATTCTTTGGTGCATCTTCATAGCACTTGATGATTTGCTTTGAAAGACGCTCTATCCGTTCCACCTGTTGCTTGTGCCATACAACTTCAGAGGTCTCTATTCTGTGGTTGCTGACACTGATAATGCCACGCTTGAACAAGACATATCCCTTGCTCTCGGCTTTCTGTTGTGTGGCAGTGACTAACTTGGACGGAACACTCACATTGTTCGCCTCAGTAGCAGCACGATCAATGTAATACTCAAAAAAATCTGGTGATACATAAATACCACTCTTTGCATAAAGGCAGAATTTCTTGCCTTCGTGGAAACGTATAAGCACCTCCTGCCTACAGGTTTCCTTTTGGACTTTCGATGAAAGCCGCAACTCAATCTTTGCCATAATGTGCGTTTTTTTAATTATCGTATTGCAAAGTTATGAATAAAGAGTCAAGCGACCAAAACTTTTATCGTCTTTTTATCGTCGAAGGTCAAATTTAAAGAGATTTTATCAAATTGAAAGTAACCTTCAAACCTACAAAACACCTTGAATTAAAGGAGTTTGCAATCTTTCGCTTACTTGTAATTTGTTACAATATCATAATGAATATTACGGGTATCCCAACTGAAAACTTCGGAGTTTCATTACTTCGAAGTTTTTTTTAGTCAAAAAAAGTGAAAACTTTTCAAGAAAACTTGAAAACACTGTTTCATTTTGTGATAAATCAAAACTTTCTCAGTATCTTTGCATGGTTTTTGCCCTTTTTGAGGGTGATGGTAATGTGTTTGTGAACACAGGTTTTTTGAACATAAACTTTATTTATGAACGAAAGCAAGAAATTGTTAGATAGCATTGTTGAAGGCATTCAGGAAAAGAAAGGCCGACGTATTCGCATAGCGGATTTGACAAACATTGGAGACACGATTTGTAATTATCTGGTTATTTGTGAGGGGAATACTCCCACTCAGGTTTCTGCCATCGCTGACAGCGTGGAAGATTTTTCCATCAAGCAAGTGGGTGAGAAGCCGCGTGCCATTGATGGTCTTCGCAATTCCATCTGGGTGGCTTTGGACTATACAGATGTGATGGTTCACGTGTTTGTTCCCGATGCTCGACAATTTTATGACATCGACAATCTTTGGGATGATGCCGACATTCAGGATATTCCCGATTTAGACTAAATGGCTACTCCTTATTATATATATACAATTCAATAATTAAGCGTTATCACTGAATTAGCAGATGGCAACAAACACTAATAATAAACGAAATAAGCCTCAGAACCAGCAGAATGGTCCTCGATTCAATTTCAGTTGGCTTTATTTCATTATCATAGCAGGGCTCATTTTCTTGATTTTCTCCCGCAATGGTTCTTCGGGTTCCACGAAGGCTCTTGCATATTCCGACTTTCAGGAATGTGTTGATAGTGGTTATGTGCAGAACATCACGGTGGACCGCAGCTCTGGAACGCTCCAGTTCAATGTGAACACACAGGGCGAACGCCACATTTTTGGCAATGTGAGCAAGGGTAATTCCGAACGAAAGAATCTGGAAGTGGAAATCGGAAGCATTGAAAAATTCGATGAATTTATCACTGCCAAGAAGGAAGAAGGACTCTACAAGGGAAAGGTGAAATATGAGCATAGCGACGACACGTTCATGCATCTCGTGTGGCAAGTGCTCTTCTTTGTCGGCATCATTGCTTTCTGGTTCTTCATCATGAACCGCATGAGTGGAGGTGCTGGAGGCATTGGCGGTGGCATTTTCAGTGTCGGAAAGTCGAAAGCCAAACTCTACGAAGGAAAGGACAAAGACCAGAAAGTCACGTTCCGCGACGTGGCAGGACAGGCAAGTGCCAAGCAGGAAGTGCAGGAAATTGTGGATTTCCTAAAACAGCCTGAAAAATATACGGGCCTCGGTGGAAAGATTCCAAAGGGTGCGCTTCTCGTAGGCCCTCCAGGAACGGGTAAGACACTCTTGGCAAAGGCGGTGGCTGGCGAAGCAGACGTTCCGTTTTTCTCGATGTCGGGTTCCGATTTCGTCGAGATGTTTGTGGGTGTGGGAGCAAGTCGTGTTCGCGACCTCTTCCAACAGGCAAAGGAGAAAGCGCCATGTATCATCTTTATTGATGAGATTGATGCCATAGGACGTGCTCGTAGCAAGAACTCCAGCATGAATTCTAACGATGAGCGAGAAAGCACGCTCAATCAGTTGCTGACTGAAATGGATGGTTTCGGCACGAATAGCGGTGTGATTATTTTGGCAGCAACTAACCGAGCTGACATTCTCGACAAGGCTTTGCTTCGTGCAGGACGTTTTGACCGTCAGATTCATGTGGATCTTCCTGATGTGAATGAGCGCAAAGCCATTTTCAACGTGCATCTCCGCCCTGTCAAAATCGATGAAACAGTGGATGTTGATATGTTGGCGCGTCAAACTCCAGGTTTTTCAGGAGCAGACATCGCTAATGTTTGCAACGAGGCAGCGCTGATTGCAGCACGTCGCAACAACGAATGGGTGGATAAGCAGTGCTTCTTGGATGCTGTTGACCGTATCATTGGCGGTTTGGAAAAGAAAACCAAAGTGATGACGGCAGCGGAGAAACGTGCCATTGCTATCCACGAAGCAGGACATGCCACCATTTCGTGGTTCCTCCAGTATGCTAATCCATTGGTGAAGGTGACGATTGTGCCACGTGGACAAGCACTGGGTGCCGCATGGTACATGCCTGAAGAACGTCAGATTACGACGAAAGAGGAGATTCTTGATGAAATCTGTGCCACATTAGGTGGTCGTGCAGCCGAGGAGATTTGTTTGGGACGAATCTCAACGGGTGCAATGAATGACCTCGAAACTGTTACGAAGCGTTCATACGGAATGATAGCCTACGCTGGTATGGGTGATACTTTGCCAAACCTCTGCTATTACAATAATCAGGAGTATCAGTTCAGTCGGCCATACAGTGAGCATACAGCCGAACTCATCGATGAGGAAGTGAAAAAACTCATAGCTGTGGAATATGAACGTGCTAAGAAAATCTTGCGTGAGCACAAGGAAGGTCATGCTGAGTTGGCTCAGTTGCTGATTGACAAGGAAGTGATTTTTGCAGAGGATGTGGAACGCATTTTCGGAAAGCGTCCTTGGATTTCACGTACCGACGAAATTCTTGCGCTCAACGATGCCGAACGATTGGCGAAGGGTAGCGACAAGGCTGATTCTACAGAGTATGTGGATGAAAACGCCGAGATTATTCGTCAGAAAGCCATCGATGCTGTTGTTGAAAAAGCAAAGCAGAACGGTAAGCCTGTTCCTTCTGAGGCAGAGACTGTTGTTTTGGACGATAAGAATACTTCTTCCACAGTCGCTGTTCCAACAGATAAAACTACCACGTCATCCAGCAATGCGGCTGACACAGTGGCTGAAACGAATCCAGAGAAAGGTGCTGCTTCCAATAAGGATGCCCAACAAGCAGAACGAGGACTATTCGACTGATTCGTCATCCCTGCTTGTTCCCTTTCCCCGTTGGGTATTCCATGAATTTTAGCAATAGAATCAAACTATTTGGCAATGAAGTCTAATTTTGTAATTCGCACATTGACGGGTGCGGTGTTTGTTCTTCTGTTAGTGGGTTGCTTCCTGTTTGGCCCACAGACGTATGCGCTTCTTTTTGCTGTCATCACGGGTTTGACAACATGGGAATTTTGTACGATTGTCAATAAGAATGCCAACTTGCAAGTCAATCGCTTCATCACCACCGTGGCTGCTGTCTATTTCTTCTTTGCCGTCCTCGGATTCAATCTCAATGTGATGGATGCTGGCATCTTTGTGCCATATATCCTCACTTTGCTCTATTTGTTGATTTCAGAACTCTATTTCGACCGTGAAAATTCCATTCAGAATTGGGCGTTTTCTTTCATGGCTCAACTCTACGTGGCTTTGCCTTTTGCCTTGCTCAACACCTTGTCGTTTGTTGCCGTGCCAGGTGGTGAATATGGCACACCAATGCTCACTTATACATGGATTTTTTCGCTGTCTATTTTTATTTTTCTTTGGTCGAACGATACGGGTGCATACTGCTTTGGCAGCATGCTCGGACGGCATCGCCTCTTTCCGCGTATTTCCCCAAAGAAGTCGTGGGAAGGAAGTATTGGTGGGGCATTGGTGGCTGTGGCTGCATCCCAGATTATTGCTTCTTTCAGTTTCGATTTCAATGCCCAGAGTGAGTTGCTTAACCGTTTCTCATGGGGTGGGTTAGCCGTGGTTGTCGTGGTGTTTGGCACTTGGGGCGACCTCGTTGAGTCGTTGCTGAAGCGCAAGTTGGGCATCAAGGATTCAGGTAAAATTCTTCCTGGACATGGTGGTATGCTCGACCGTTTTGATTCCTCCCTGCTGGCCATTCCTGCATCGGTCATTTATATTTACACCCTCAACAGCGGGGCATTTCATCGCTTGTTGGAGTCGATTTTGAAATAAAATCGAAAAAAAACACTGAAAAGTGTTTCAAAATCAGAATTATTTATTAGTTTTGCAGCAGTTATTGTGCAGATTCGAAAGAGTTTGCGCAAGATAGTGTGTTTAAAACTAACGAGTGAGATGCTTTTCCCCTCATGCTCTCACGCATTCTTTTAACTAAATTCAACCCAACGATGACAGACATCGAAAAGACCAATGAAGAAATCCAGCAGGAACCATTGGCTGAAAACGCAAGCGCTGTAGAGGAAACTCCAGCAGCATCTACTGAGGAAACAGCAGTTGCCGAACCAGTTGCAACTGAAGTTGAAAATCTTGAAGCTGAAACTGCAAAAGCAGACGAGGCTGTTGCCGAGCCTATTGCAGAAACGGCTCCTGTTGCAGAGGAAACTGTTGCAGCAGAAGAGCCAGCTGAAACAACTGAGACAGAACCTGTTGCCGAGGAACAACAGACTGAAGAAGATGCAAAGAAGTTCCCTAACTACGAGACAACAGACGAAATCATCGCCCGCCTCAAGGAAATTGCAGAAGGTGACGAGGATATTTCTCGTTTAGAAGTAGATGCTCTGAAGAGCAATTTCTATCGCATTCATAAGCAGCAAAACGAAGATGCTTACAAGGCATACATCGATGGTGGTGGTGCTCCTGAATCCTACATGCCTGTTCCAAACACGGACGAGGCGGTGTTTAAGGAGTATATGGCTACTATCCGCGAAAAGCGTGCTGCACAGCATGAGGCTGAGGTACAAACCCTTGAAGAGAATTATCAGAAAAAACTCGCCATCATTGAGAAAATCAAGGAAATCCTTGCCACTCCAGATGAGGTGAACAAGTCATATAATGATTTCAAGGCACTCCAGCAGCAGTGGAATGAAATCAAGAGTGTGCCTGCTGACAAGGCCACTGACCTTTGGAAAACTTATCAGCTCCATGTAGAGCAGTTCTACGACACGCTGAAGCTCAACAACGAGTTCCGTGCCTACGACTTCAAGAAGAATCTTGAACTCAAGACCGCACTTTGTGAACGCGCTGAGAAGTTGGCAGAAGAGGAAGATGTAGTTTCTGCATCTCGCAAACTCCAGCAGTTGCATCAGGAGTTCCGCGAAATCGGCCCAGTTGAGCGTGACCTTCGCGAGAGCATCTGGAACCGCTTCAAGGCAGCTTCCACCATCATCAACAAGCGTCATCAGGAATACTTTGAGGCTCGCAAGGCTCAGGAACTGGAGAACTTGGAAAAGAAGTCTGCCATCTGCGAACAAGTAGAAAGCTTCGACCTCGATTCTCTCAAGACTTTTGCTGACTGGAATGCTATTTCCGACAAGATTATTGCGCTTCAGGCTGAATGGAAGACCATCGGTTTCGCTCCTCAGAAGATGAACGTGAAGATATTCGAGCGTTTCCGTGCTGCATGTGACCATTTCTTCACTCGCAAGTCCGAGTTCTTCAAGTCGGTTCGTGACAGTCTGAACAACAATCTCAAGTTGAAGGAAGAATTGGTGGCACAGGCTGAGGCTCTGAAGGACAGCACTGCTTGGAAAGAAACTACCGATGCCATCATTGCACTCCAGAAGAAGTGGAAGGAAATCGGCACTGTACCTAAGAAGTTCAGCGACGATGTCTGGAATCGTTTCAATGCAGCATGTGATGCCTTCTTCGAGGCAAAGAAAGCTGCCAATAGTTCTCAGCGCAGTGAACAGACCGAGAACTTGCAGAAGAAGCAAGCCATCATCGACGAGTTGGCTGCTATCGACCCTGCAACCGAGGAAGGCGACTTCCGTCCTAAACTTCGCAAGGCACAGGAAGACTGGAATGAGATTGGTCATGTTCCTTACAAGATGAAGGAGGAAATCTACAAGGCATTCCGTGCTCAGATGGACCGTCTCTATGGAGCATTGAGCGAGCGTGCTTCTCGCAATCGCGTTTCCCGTTTCCGCGACGAAGTCCGTTCTGGCGATGGCAATAAGATTCGTGAGCGTCTCCTTCGTCAGTACGATATTCTGAAGAACGAAATCAAGACTTACGAGAACAACCTTGGTTTCCTTTCTCTCTCATCTAAGTCGAAGAGTGGCAACGCCCTTGTTGAAGAACTCAATCGCAAAGTAGATAAGCTTCGTGCTGACCTTGAAGAAATCCGTCAGAAAATCGCAGCACTGGACGAAAAGAAAGACTAAATCCCTTCAGAAAACAAAATCCCTAAATAGAATGGGGGAGAGCTCGCAATCGATGAGCTCTCCCCCTTTTGCTTAAAAATGGATGCTTCAACACAGAGGTACCGAATGAAACTTGGTAGTTCTTCATTTCTAACTTTGCAAGTCTTTGTTTCAAACTTAGTGGATGTGGAGAATAAACTTGGAGCAGTACCACTGCTCTTATAAGCGGTATTTTTGCTTATATAAGCAGTGGTTTTGCTCTTATGAGCAGTTGTACTGCTCTAAGTTTTCTTTCAAAAAATGGTAAGTTTGTACCGAAGAATTGAGAAAAAATATGTACTTTTGCGGAAAGTTTTATTCCTTATGTAAAAATGTCGATAATTTAATACCCCCCCCAAAAAACCAAAAAAGAAGCATGAAGTATTATAAGCAAGAAATGCCTGATGTTCATAAGACAGGCGAGAAGAAAAGTTATTTTCGGACGGAGAGATATTCAAATATCAGTAGTGAGTATTTGTTCAGGAGGATGGGAATGCCTGGCTCGGGACTATCGGAGGAAGCGATGTATGCAGCGGTGCGAATTATTCGTAATACGCTCATTCATTATCTGGCGTTAGGACATACGGTAACTATCGATGGATTAGGCAGTTTTCGCATTGCGTTAGGTATGAGGAAAGGAAAAGAAATGGAGGCGACGGATGATGATTCGGACGAGACGAAACGCAATGCACAGAGTGTGGAAGTGAAGAAG
>OCVV012833913.1_pt1 | contig 39379 bp, 50 predicted proteins | sample 1539721 | NCBI WGS metagenome assembly OCVV01 (sample SAMN02144230, study PRJEB22623) | gut metagenome | biome: sheep rumen | host: Ovis aries | place: New Zealand | reverse complement strand
CTCTTCTTCAGCCTGATAGAACGTTTTGGTATAACGACAATTACGATAGATTCTAAGGAGGTAGCTTAATATGAAAAAGAAAGCTGAATATGTAGAAGTAAAGTTCTATGGTGCTGTAAAGACAAATGTTGTTATGAAACTTAAGAGGCACTATGTAGAACATATCCAACGTGCCTGTGAAGACTATTTGAAAGAGACCGAAATGATTGGTAACGAATGTGCATTCACCGACAGTATTTTGGAATGCATTTTCAAAGAAGCAAATAAATTGCAAGAACTTCAAGGAGGTATTGAATCATGATTAATATTAGAGAATTACTTGACAACAACGATTATGAAACTATCCGTAATATGGATAAAGAAGAGTTTGATAATGCTATGAAAGAAGAGCATGGCATTTCGCAAGACGAATATGAAGTATCTTATGGTAAGTATTATAAAGAAGCGTTAGACCTTTGCAATGCAATTCGTATCTTTGCAGAGAATCCAGACAATCTGGATAACTTCGAATGCTATATTGCACATCACTTCCCTGTATGGTTAGAGAGATGGGCGAATAGTCCAGAAGGTCTTGCTAATGAGTTTAATCGCTTTGCAACTATGTAAGAAAGTTCACAGAATTTTCACATTTCGATTCTGAAAGGAGGTGCTAATAAGTTCGCTTCTATGCTGAACTAATCAAACACATTAAACGATTGCTGTTCTATTCTCAATCTGTTGCTGATTGAGGAACTAATCTGCTTATGTTAAAATATGAATGTCGATGGGGAAACCCTATAAAGCGAAAGCGTCGCCTTGAATGTTAAGTTATGAATCATTTCGTAATTTGCATTCGAGGCGATTTTTTATTGCACAAAAATATTTAAGGAGGTTATGAACCTATGAATAAACCAACGTTTGTAAAGTCGTATCGATACTATCCAACATTTATCAAAGCGTTTGAAGTCGCAAATGATAATGAAACGTATGTCGTTGAGTTCTGGGAAGATAAGGACTCATGGATTGCTTGGCTTACCAAGCCTGATTATTGCATCAAAGAATATATGTTCGGATGGTTCAAAGAGCAACCAACCGCAAATGATGGTCACATCAAATGGACTTTCGATGAGTTCGTTGACCTTGTAGAGAGCAACTTATCAGACTATATCGAATTGTTCAAATCAGAATATGAAGAAGATTAAGGAGGTAATCAACTATGTTAGAACTTCACAACAACTATTTCACAACTATCGAAGAGATTCCAGACTCTGAGCCATGTGCAATGCATTCTTGCTTAACGGCAGTTGCATCTTACTTGCATGAGATTGACCTGATTGACAACACATTCGACCCTGTATTCGTTGAGTTCCACAGAGACGAACTTATGAGTGAAGAAGAAGCAAAGAAATATGCTATCGACCACAAGTTAGTCTTTGAATTGAAGAAGATTGATAAAGATAACGATTATGAATGTATCGGCGTTTATATTCCATTTGGTGACGAATTGATTGGCGTCACATCAACACGAGACGTTGAATTGGTCGAAGCCGATATCGCAAAGAAGAAAGCTTTTGTTGAGTCTGTAATGTCACAGCTTGAAGAACAAGCAGGTCATAAGGTGTCCATGTCGCAAGATGAATTAGTTGCTAAACTTGTCGAAACTCAAGACCGCAACGAAGAACTTGAGGAAGAGAACGAAGCGTTGAAATATGAGAACGAAAAGCAATCACAAGCTATTCTTGCGTATAGAGAGGCAATGAAAGAATATGTTGCTCAATTGAATGCAAAAGATTGTGAACTTGAGAAATTAAAGCAAGAGAACTTCGAATTGCAAGAAGCATTGCAACTGACGGAACAAGAGCTTGATAAAGCATTGTATCAGTTGAATAGCTATAAGGCATCAGACGCATATTTCAAGTCACGTATTGAAGAGATTGAACAATTAAAGAGAGACAATTCCGATATGGGTATGCAAGTTCTGAGGGCCAACATTAGGGCACAAGAGATTGCAGACTCATATGAAAAGTTGAAAGCCGACACTTGCGACTATGAGTATTTGCTGAAAGAGAACGAAAAGTTGATCAAAGCGAACGAAGAATATCGTAGCGAGAACGTGCTTCTTAAGAATCACGTAGCAAATATTGCATCACAGATTGAAGAACTTGAAAAGGAGGTTCGTAGCATTACCAAGCGTAAACATTCTGCCTGATGAGACTGGCTGGTAACCAGTCGAAACGAAGAGTAGCTAAGGGGGACTACTCTTCGTAGCAGAAAACCGAGTCTGCATTAAATATGAATGTATGAATTGAATGTCGAAATATAAAAATCGAATGTGACAATAAGTCACAGAAAGGAGAACGAAAATGGTAGATAGGTATGAATATTCTGAATGTTTTCGCTATCGTATTTCTATTGTTGACACTGCAACAGATGAAGTCGTAGCGGTTAAGTATGCAAAACACTTCACAGGCATCAAGCGTCGTATCGCAGTAGCACTTCGTCAGCTTGGTCATCCAAAGTATAGAGCAAAGGACAATCCGTATTTCATTTATGTCTATGATAGTGAGTTTGAAAAAGATGAAGGTATGGACCGACTGGAAGAACTTGCTATTGATTGGCCTATTGATTGGGATGAAGTAATGGAACGAGGCATTGACTTCGACGTATGGTATGAAGACATCTTGACAGATGAAGAGCGTAAAGAGTACGTCGCTTTCAAGATTTAAGGAGGTATTGCTATGTTAGATATCAAAAAGTTATTAGATTTCAACACACCGTACTTTGACGCATTCACGTCAGTAGAAACTTCACCGACGACGGTTCGTGATGATTTGCGTAGAGCAAATGAGGACCGTATGCGTAAGTGGGAACGTTACATCTTTGTCGAGACGAAAGCCACGACAGCAGGTGCGATTCGATATGATAAGGACCGTGTTCAGTCGTCAAACAATTACGATTTGACAGATGTTGTCATCAAAATGAGCGAAGCACAAGAAGCTTGGCATAACGCAGAGTTATATCATAGTGATTTATTGCAAGCGTTCACTGAGTATCTTATCAAAGCAGGTTTTGATGATGAGACCATTAAGATTTGGCTGTATCGCTATGGTAATTGCTATTCACTGAACCGTATCGCAAAGCTTCTGAACGTATCCAGAGGCAAGGTGCAGTATCACCTTGGAGATAAGTTCGAGAAGCAGTATCTTGAGCGGGTAGCGTAACGCACCCGCTCATCTATAGAACTGAACGAAATTAAAGTAAACTTATAATGAATCACCAAATTAAAGAAAGGAGCATAAAAATGCCAGATATTAATAACGTTATTGCAGAGAGTTCTGCAGTTGATAATAGTGTTGCAAATTACACACCGCAAGATAATTCCGATAAGGCTGAGATGATTGCTAGATTGCAGTATCAGCAGAAGAAAGGTAGAAAGAATAACCCAGAGTCCATCATTCGTGACGTTACGAATGATTATCTCAAGGACCTCGTTGTATCGCTGCCCGACCTTGCAGATGAAGAGACGGACGAGGCGGTACGTATCCATGATGAATGGATGGGTGCTTGTGAGTATGAGTTTGAATGTGAAAATGCGATGAGAAAGGGCAATAAGCAACAGTCTCTTCGTATTCCTACTGCCCTTCCAGGCTATGTTGCATCACAGATTGTATTGTCAACAGGTGATGTGCGTATCATGAGGACAGGTAAGGCAGGTTATAAGATTATTCTTAAGAAGTATTATCGTAATGCTTCGACACATTGGCAGTGGAAATGGGCAGGATGGTGGGAAGTAGTCGACGAAGACGACGAAACTTCTCTTCTGTTCCGTGCATTCCGTCTGTTATGTCCGTCATATGATATGAAGGACAAGAAGACGTTCCTTGACAAGTTGCGTGACGCACGTAATTGCATTGCGACACAAGATTCTAACCTTGTATATTTCCGCAATGGTGTATGGAACTTCACAGACCGTTCCTTCACTGAATATGATGACCCACAGTTCAACACGAAGTATCCAACGCAGATTTCGCTTGGTAAGCTTCCTGTGTATCATCCGCTTGGCAAAGGACCAAAGGGTAAAGTAGCTGTTCTGAATCCTGATGGAACGATTCAAGAGCCAGTCCTTAGAGACCGTGGCGACCACACACCATGGCATCCGTCACAGTTATGGACAGACCCATTCGAGATGGACACTGAAGTGGGACAAGCCTCTTCGCTGTTAATTCAACAAGCAGGTCATTTCCTGATTCGTAAGCGTAATTCCGACTTCGGCTTCTATCACTTTTGGATTAATGCGAATGGTATGGGACGAAACATGAAGTCCACGATTACCGACGCTCTCATGCGTTTGCTTCGTAAACCAGAGATTGAAGAAGGTGACGAAGACTTAGGTGACATGAGCAATCGTATCATCAATGCATCTGTTGAGGAGCTTGGTGACCCATATGTTCTTGCCCAGAATATCTTGACAGCATATGCCATCGTGGGTGAAGAGTCCAACGGTACTGTCACTTATGTAGATAGAGCATCTGTTGCAAAGATGTTAGCGAGACGTCAAGAGATGACATATAGGAATATCTATGAGAAGCCGTTCAGCTTCAAGTACGATGGCTTCCTGTGTCAGCACTCCAACAAGGCACCCATCTTCAACGAGAAGAACGATAGTATCATCAGTCACGTTATTGTCATTCCGTTTGAACACACATTCACATATCCCAGAGCGTATATCAAGCAGGACTATGTGAACCGTGACATTGTTGCATCGTATTATGCATATATGTTCACCGTAGCGATGGAACCACTGAACGAATATGATGAGCACGCAAGAGAGGTTCTTGAACCTTATAAGCGTGAGATGTTGAAGGCATCGATGACAACGTTCCAGTTCTGTGACGAAGCGTTGAGTGGTATGCCGTTGACAGTCATTCCGTTAGACCTTCTCTACGACCTGTATCAGAGATGGTGCGATTTACGAGGCGTTACAGGACGTGCCGTTGTGAACTTCAGAACGTTCCAAGAAGACATGGAACAGTATGGATTGAACAACGATCATCAGGTCAGATTCGAGCGTAAGTCTCAGCGTGTAGACCAGAACGAGCTTGATAGACCGAGCATTGCACTTCATGAGTTTGGTTCTTCTCTTAAGTATGGTGTAACGCAGTTCCGTAGCACCAATCCTGCAGAGATTAATATGAGCTATAACTTCAAGAAGGAAGCGTTCGAAGCACCGAATGGTGCGAGAAAGCAGTTCACGAGAGGATGTCTTATCAGAACTGTTCCATATGATAGTATGAACTATGATAACAAAGAAGAGCGTGAAGCATTAGAATCTGTATTAGGTTAAGTCAATTAGGGCTGGTTCATTACGAGCCAGCCCTTCATTAAAATATTCATGGAGGTATGAAGATATGAAAACTTATAAAGAATATTATGAAGAAGAGAGAAAGAAACATCCATATATGAGCGAAGAATCTTTACGCAATTTTGCGGACCTTAATTATGTTCATGATAGCAGAGCTGAATCTACTCAACGTTCACATATGAGAAAGTTCTGTGTAGAGATTCCTAAAGACACGAAGACTGTCAATATCAACATCAATATCAATGAAGCACCGCATCAAGATTGCGTATGCAATCAGATTCTTATTCGTATGCTTAATGGAAAGGAGTATTGGTTATGAGAGCTTACTATGTAAATAAGTTATCAGAAAAGATTGTCACTGAAGCAGAGAGGAACAACATGATATATGGTCATGTCAATAAGTTATGGATTCCTGCTAATTTCGAATTGATTGGCTGGTTCAAGAACCGTCACGAAGCAGAGCTAATGTATGAGTTCGTTCGTCCTATTCGAAATCGCACTAAAGGCATTGTGTTCAGAACTATGCCCAACCGACAGCCATTCAATCCGCTTCACGACTGCAATTTGACTTGTATAGGAAAGGCTGTTGCATTCAATGAAAAGGACGAAGCAACGTTTACTCACCGTATTGAACTTAAGTTTGAAAAGGGGGGCTAAACTATGAAGTATGTAGTATCGCTTATGTTCGACAAAGAACCTGAAGTCAAGAACGAAGAATATCCAACTCTGAAAGAAGCAATGCATCGCTTCAACGTAGCGAGAATGAATCCTTCTGTAGTCGAATGGGTTGCTATCAGCATCGGAGCATGGGGTTTCTTGATTGAATGGGACAATTATCATGGTATAGAAATGTTCAGAGACTGTGACGAAAATGTCGTCATGAAAGCTCTTGAATATATCAATGAAAATGCATAAAGGAGGACTTGCCTATGGAAAAGAAAAAGAACGAAGTATTGGATGGTGTTATGAAGATGTCAGAACTTGGTGTCGTGATGGCTATGAGTCCTGAAGAACGAGTCGAAGTAATGAAAGCAGGTTTCGACTATACCAAAAAGACGAGACGAATGCCTACATTATCTGAAGCCTGTATTCAGTATATGGAGACACACCATAACAGCCCACCAGATAGAGAAAAGGAATAACGGACCGAGGGATACCTTAACGGGTATCCCTCTTTTTTTTTATGCCTAGTCAAGAACGACATCCCAGAACGAGCAATTCATCGCTCCTCTTCTACTGTATTCGCTTTCGGACATGGTGTTCCGAACCTTCAATCTCATCGTTATGCTCAGCAAGCCAGAGGGTTACCACCAATCTAACAGTCCGCTCTTCAATCAAGCTGTAAATTGATACAGTGGAGCGGAGCGTGGGCTGTTAAGGTTGTGAAGGTTGTTAAACCATCTTTTCCGCTATAAATAACGCAATAACGTCACATAATAACGGAGCGTATAATAAAGCTTCGTTTGTATTGACACGTCAATACGGGGCCCCCAGAACCCCTGGGGCCGCAGGCCCCGATTCGAAATTGCCGCCCCGAAAAAATTACGAAAAATCCGCCGCCGAACCGCCGCCGCCGCAAAAATCCCAGCACTTTGGCTCTTCGTGGCTTGCCAAGGTTGCCAAGATTGTGAAACGAACTTTTTCTTTACGAACTTTCTTTACGATATATACGATATATAACATCTACACGATATATACGTTATATAACATCTACAACGCCGCCCGACGCCACGGGGCCCGAAGGGCCCGATTCGAAATCATCGTCACGAAAAATTACGAAAAATCGGGGTTGGAGCGACTTTTCGTCACAAAACTTCAGCACTTTAATGCGGTGAAGCCACAAAAGAGCAAAAAAGGCTCACGCAACGTCATTTTGCAACTTCATTTCTCTACGAAAAAGCCCAAAAACGCCATTTTAGCGTATTTTGGCGAGATTCATCAAAAACGAGGCTCGGACCGTCATGTCGTCCCGTCAAAATCGGCCCTTTTTACGCAAAAAGGCTTCGGGAGGCGAGGAAGGTCAATTTCGGCACTTTCCGACGCATCTGCCAAGTTTGTTAAGGTTGTTAAGGCAAACTTTTCTATACGAAACGCAATATTTTATAAAAAAAGAGCCGTAACGCATACAGAAAGGAGGTTGAAGGGGAGAAAAAATCGATTTTCTATGCGGATTTTTTATATCACAACTTTAACAACCTTAACAACCCTTCGTCACGTCAACTTTTCGAAACTTTTCGACATTTCTGTACGCCAAAAATGTTGCAGTAAATTGTTGCAGTACGATGTTGCAGGATTATGTTGCAGTAAAAAGCCCAACTAAAACAAAGTACAGTCATACAGTGAAACGGGATACAAAATGAATAGACCGCATACCTCCATCTAATGTTGTCTTATTCATGAAGAGGTAAGGAGCACCAGAACACAGGCTGGTGCTCCACTTTTTTCTACCATAAAACAAAAAAAAAAGAGGGACGACCGAAGCCGTCCCTCACCTTTCGATATGTTGGTGGTACAAAGAGCATACAGTCTCAACTGTACTTCGCTTGTACTACCACTAGACTTAACCAATTATACAATCTCGTAATGTTTAGTTTCTCTTCAAATACGCAGAAGAGCAATGACCATGATACTCCACGCCATCAACATTAGCAATAACGAAATACCAATCCGTACCGTTCACAGGACTATAGAATCCATAGAAACGAACTACAGTGCCTTTCGGCATCGTCACGAGGATTCTATTGTCCGTTCCTGCTCCGTTACGAAGATTCAATCCTGTCGTCACAGTGTAACGACCTGCCCTTGAAGCATCATACTTCGTTGCGTAGCCTGTCGCTTTGACAACCTTGGCGGATGTCTCCGCAGGTTTCGCTTCTGTATTCGTATTGCCATTGACAAGCTCATTCACACGAGCCTGAACCGCTGAATAGTCATAGCCTGCTGAAGTCAAAGCCTGTTTACGAGCTTCGCCGTTGCCCCATTTGCCCTGTAAGACTTCCTTTGCAAGTTCTTCAACTGACTTCTTCGGCGTCACAACAGGCGTCTCATCTTGCTTCGGCTGTTCTGATACAGAGGAAGAAGCAGGGTACTTCGGCACAATCCAACCACGGATATATCTGCCGTTAATAGCGATGGTGCGTCTCTTTACCATCTCAGAGCAGTTGCCTTCAATCAGTGTAATCGTGCCTGCATCCCTGTTGACAACTTCCACGATGCCTGTATGATCGGGAGCACCGTAGTTCTCACCGACGCCAGAATCCTGCCAATCATACTCAATAATATCACCTGGAGACGGGATATATCCGTCATTCTCTACCCAAATACCCATCTTCTTAGCCGCTTCAACAGCATAGAAGCATGAGATTTCCAACGGACATATCGAAGCGTAGCCTGCCTTGATGAATACGGCTGACACGAAGCACTGGCACCAATGCCATTCGTAAAGCATATTGCATCGTCTACACGTAGACTGATGCTCCCACGGCTTGTAATTATTGTATGTGTCGATAATCTTCTTGAAACTGCCATCTGCTTCATTACAGCCAAGCCAAGCCTGAGCCTGCTTCACGACTGCTTCACGTGCCGTCATAGTCGTGCCACCTTCTTTCGTATCGTTCTTTGCGTCTCGTTCTGCCACCAACTTATTGACAATAGCCTGTACAGCCGAATAGTCATATCCAGCATTAGTCAAACGGTTCTTTCTATCAGTACCGTTGCCCCACTTGCCTTCAAGAACTTCCTTTGCTAACTCTTCGTTTGATTTCTTTGGTGTATTGGTAGTCGTCTTGTTCAACATCGATTCATCAAACAGTGTATCCATATCCACATTGCCTGAAATACCATTCACCTTGCCTGTCGAGCCTGTCTGCTGAATGCTACACGGATAGCCTGGTTCTCCCTCATAATCAGCAAGCCACAGATGATTTCTGTAATCCTTCAAAACATCCCAATCCAGAAGATTGCGATAATAGTCCTGATTACAATAGATAGCAAGTTTTGTGCATCCCTGTGCCTCAAGACAGTCAAGAAACTCTTTTGTCAATGCAGAGCATCTGCTCTTCGATGCTTTCTCTCCTGCTTTTTTCCATGAGTCATACTCAAGGTCTGCAAAGAGCCATGTATCGAATGGGTCTAAACCTGCGAGTCTCATGTTGTTAATCATTGAAACAGCATTTTCCTTGATGGACGCTCCGTCCCAATAGATAAAATGATATACGCCAAGAATAGGGATGCCTGCACGCTTGCATCCTGCTACGTACTCATTAAACCTATTGTCAACCGACTTCCTGTATCCTTCACGGAGAATAGCAAACTGAACACCGTCAGCTTTTACCTTTGCAAAGTCAACTGAGCCTTGCCATGAAGAAATATCAATTCCTTTTAATGCCATGTCGTTCCGTCCTTTCTGTATAATTTTTTCGTAAAGTAAAAAAAGAGGGGCAAGCGTGGTGCTCACCCCTCAAACAATCTGTTATTCATTTTCGGAGTCTTCAAAATCTTCGATAAAATAGACGTCCTTTCCATCATCGTAGTTGCGTCCTGCATCGACAAGACCCTCACCAACGATGTACGCAATGACTGCGGCTCCCTGCATAATCAGACCTGCAATCATTTCAGCCTGTGACTCATGACCTGTAGCAGTCAAGACACCGCTAACAAACAGGGCAATAGCCACCCACAACTTTCTGGAAGTCAACTTTCTGATAATATCCTCTTTGCTCATGATAGTATTTCCCCTTTCTTTAATCTATGATGTCAAGGTTTTCAACTCGTTCCATCAGCCTGTCGATCGTACCGTCACCTTTCAGTGCTTTGTACGGCTCGAAATAGTATTTGCGTAAGTCGTTAAGTTCACCTGCTGAGATATGCCCTTGCTGTATGTATTGGCTACACTTCAGCTCAAGCTCACCATAGAGCAATCCACGCACGCCCTTAACGACTGCTTCAAAGTCTTCTTTACTGATTGTTCCGTTGTCGTCTTTCTTCTTTCGTTTCTCTAAGAAATAGGCGGTAATCGAATTGACTACCGCCCACACGCCCGAAGAAGCAAGCACCGCAACAATGATTGTCGTTGCATTATCCATCGGTGCTCACCCCCTTATTCTGTTTCGATACTGATTCCGTATTTATTAAGCAACGCAACTACATTTGCGTTCTCTAACACCTTTGTCTTCTGTGTCTTTGCAGTGATTGCACCAGCAAGTGTTGCGACAGCATCCGCTTCGTCATATGCAGGTGCTTCTTCTGCTACGTATTCGCTCCATCCATAGACACCAGGCTCCCAGACGTTATTATCAATGTCCGAAATCCAGTTCTTGTCGTTGTGCTTTACCTTATCGCCCTTCATATACGGATTTGTACTTTCGGGCTGAACCCAATCAGGAATGACTTCGGGGTCAGGAATAAGCACTTCAGCCCAAAGTGATACAGCATCGGAAGGGTTCCAGTCATCTTGTGCTGTATGAGCCTGCAAGCACTTGTATAGCGTATCGTTGTAGCGTACTCTCTCACCGACTTTATAGGTCTGAGATGCAGACCAAAGCGGATACAGAGCAACGGCATCAAGTGCCTGCTTATCTGTCAACGCATTAGACGCAGAGTCCATAGCGTTACGAAGTTCTTGTGCTTTACTCAACTTCATTGCCATCACTCTCCTTTCCGTACTCACCGTTCGTGATAATGTAGAGGGCTTCGGAATCCGAAATCTCATCTTCCTCAATCGGAATATCTGTCTCTGTATACGTTCTGCCAGCAGATACAGGGTCAATTGCTTCGTTGTAGTCTCCTGCAGGAGAGCCACCATGAATCATGAAACCTGCATCAGAATATGTACGGACTAAGCCGTTCTCTAAAAGTTCAGTTTTAATCATATTGTGGTTCTCCTTTCGTTATGGTCTCTCTGACAGAGGATGCATATAAGTGGCGTACTGACTCCAGTTTGTTGCAGTCTTATACGCATTTAATGAATTGTCTGGAACATAAATCTTCAGACTACTTGTTTTATTTACACCAAGTACACCAGTCAGAGTAGGCGGATTTGTCGATAAAAACGTCAATGTTGTCAGGGCTGAATTGCTCTGCATAGCATTTGCCGCAATCATTGTAAGTGTTGCAGGAAACTCAATCGAAGCAAGACCACTGCAGTAATATATTGCCCTATATTTCAACTCTTCCACAGCACCCAAGTTGATAGATGTCAATGCAGAACAACTAGAGAACGTTTCCTGATATAATGTCTTCAGTTTTGGAAGGTCAGCCGTCTTCAATTTCGAACATGAGCGAAAAGTACTGCCACCCAACTCCTCTGCATTTGGTAACGCAACATCTTCTAGCGAAGCACATTGTGCAAAGATTCCAGTACTAGATGTAGATGTATTATCAACCAATCCAGTCAGCATGGGGAAGTCTGTGCTTCGTACATGAATTAACCCTGCCTTTGAAAAACAGTTCGCACCGACCCTTTCCAACTTTGGGAGACTGAGACTATGTAATCCAGTTGCCCCATAAAAAGTGCTAGCACCAGCTTCGATTAACTCTGGCATATCGACCATTGAAAGACTGGTATCAGAGCCAGAAAAATCAGAACCTACCAGTTGCGTCAACAATGGTGCTACTACGCTTATGAGATTGGTGCAACCGAAAAAACTCGATGGACCAATACTATGTGCAGAGGGTAATTCAACATGTGATAACCCAACACAGCCTTTGAATGCACTAGACCCAATGACTGTGGCACTTTCCACAATTGGTGCAATATCAGTAAGGCTTGAGCAATTCTCAAAAGCCGTCTTACCGATTGTTGTGGCGGAAGATGCATTAACGTCAACAAGCGAGCCACAGTATTGAAAAGCCGATTCTCCAATCGTATGGACATTTGCCGCATCAACTGATTGAAGATTTGCACAACCCCTGAACGCACCGTTTAGGAACTCCTCTGCTTTTGTGACGACGTTGTTCAGACCAGAGCAAGCCTGAAACGCCCCTTCACCAATCGTAGCAACATCTTGTGTATCGATGTTCACTAAGCCATTACATCCCTGAAACGCCCACGTATCAAACAGATCGGCTTCAGGGAAGTCAAACGATAATATGTTACTTCCACTAAATGCAGACTCACCAACCACCTTTACTTTTGGAAAAGATGGTGCAGTATACTTAGGACATTCAACAAAAGCCTGTTCGCCAATGGCTGTAGCATTAGGTAAATCAACATCTAAGAGTTCTGGACTGCCATAGAACGCACGGTCAGCAATTTTACCTGTGAACTCACTATTGCTGTAATTTGTCATGGTGCCAGCCAATCTCTCAAGGAACGTGTCCGTTCCACCACCGCCGCCACCCGAACCTTCCTTTTTCGTAACGGCATCTAAGTAGTAATCGATAAATCTCTTACTCATGGTATCCACCGCCTTTCTTACGCATTGCCACCGTCTTCAAGCCATGCAGTACCTGTCTCATTCATGAAGTAGTTCTTACCTGTATCGACACAATGAATCATAGAACCAGGTGCGATATGTGCGGCGTCATTAAGACCCGTAACATCCGCTCCTGTCAAAGGGAATGTAGACGGTGTCGTATCTGCCTGAATAACGACACGTCTGATGTCTTCGCTATTCTTGCTGTACATCTGTTCCTCGTAAATTAAAATCATGGTTAAGTCCTCGCTTTCCTTATTAATTAATTAATACCATTGCCACTCGTTCGTACCACCTACACGAGCAAGTCGTTTCGAACGACCCTCTCCTCTGTTGTATGGCGGTGGGAATGGCATAACAACAAACTCAGCCCTCGATGACGAAGTGCTATGCATCAAAGCAGGATAGAATCGAGTGAACTGAACAATCGTACTCTCTTCGTCACTAGAGCCAGGTTGAACCCATCTGCAAGTAAAAGTAATCGTGCCTTCCCAGTTGTCTGCCATAACTTGCATAGTAACAGGGAAGTCAATCCTCCAAGGGTCAGCACCGACTAGTGAAGCCGCTTCTTTAATAGCCGCATACGTAGGTAAAGTGACCATCTGTCTTGCTATCGAGCAGTTAGATGGAGTAATGATTTCAAAGCCGTTGCCACTCATCTTGTATGCTTTCAAGTGACTCCAGTACGAATCAAGATAATAGCTATACACGCCAGTAGCAGGGACTAAAATACCAAACGTTCCGCCTGCACCAGCAATTGCTTTCGATAAGTCAGAGTCAGGGTCCGTCAGGTCGTCACCGATCTGGTTCTCAGCGGCTTTCTGTGCCTGCTTCTTGATGTATTCAAGGTTATTGATTCGCAAATCACCAGACTCAGGGTCCGCATCACAAGAGATTGACTCAGTGACCTGCGGTTTATACGTCAGATTAGTAGCGATGACCTTGATATTGCTCTCCTGTCCTGTATTGATAAGCAATACATCACCAGGTTCATAAGCAGGAGAAGCAACAATTGTCGCACTGCCAGGTCGGAAAGTTAATCCCGTCACAGCAGAATTGACCGCATTGTAAACATCCTGTGCATTGTTTGCATCAATAAACGGATTGTCCTTTATAGCAATCGGATTGCTCGTCTCACTCTTAATGACCGTTTCGTCTTTGTAGTCCGAGACTGTAGCACCCGTTATTGTGATATCACTGGTTCTCAGGTCGTGATTGAATGTCGTTCCTGCATGATGGGTGCTTGATAAGTCGTACCAACCAAACACCATAGTTCCACCAGAGACGTCAATTCTTACATACTGACCGACCATCTGTGCCAAATAACTGACCGCCGCACGTATCGTCATTTGGTCGTTATTCGGATTATGAATCGTAATGGACGAAGCAGAAGCACTAAGTCCAGAAATGGCAAGACCTGCTTTGTCTGCAAGCATTCCCATGAATGTTGCTATGTCAAAGCCTGTTTCCCATTGAGCATCACTAATCGGTTGTCCGTTGATACGAAGCTCATGTATCTGATATTCGTCAAGGACTTTCAACGCATCGTAACACTCGACTGTAATAAAGTTTCCTTGTTCATGGTGCTTAGTTACGTAGTAGTAGCCCATGTCAATATCTGTCGTGTTAGACGAGTTATTGAGCAAGCAACGAAGCGTAACTGCAACACGAGCATCATACCAGTTGATTCCGTCGAATTGGCCTTCGTCATTCATCAACGTGAAGTCGAAGCTACTAATGACCGCACCACCGACCGAAAAGATATCTCGTTCTGAAGTGCCGAATTGCCACTCAGGCGAGTTTGAGACGAAGTCTGTATCTGTCAGAGAACGAGAAGGAGTTTCATCATTCGGCGTATACAGAGTGGCAAGGATTTGAGGTTTTACTTCTAAGTTAAGGTCTGCATTACTTCTCATAAGCTTACACCTCGATTAGTGTGAACTGAACCTTTGAATACAAGTGACCGTCAACCCTATTAAACCACTGTTGCATAGGAGCCGTTCTATCGCCGACGTAATAAGTACCCTGCCTGAGCTGTCCTGTTGTGGCATCAGGGAGCGTACAGGAGAAAGTCTGTGCATTACCTGATACGGCATTGATAATAGAAGCGGCATTACCAGGGTCAATCATATTCCATCCAAGCTGTACTGTTCGTTTCTGACAAATCTTCATAGGATGCATGGTGCCAGCTTCGTCACGTCCAGCATCATGAGCCGATATATCTTGTAAAGTCCAAGATAATTCAGAGGGGTCAATCACGGATACGCCATTAAGGACGATACCCATGTCTTGTCTCGTCTTACCTTGTGACACATTCCATGTTGGCATATTCTGTATCCCTCCTTGTTAGAATTGTTAAGATTGTTAAACCAAACTTTTGTATATCAATATTTATATGTGAACCATTTTCTCTTTATACAGTGGAAGAGTGGTGTGAAAATTGATTTCCATGGAGGATTTTTCATATCACAACCTTAACAACCTTAACAGCTTTATAGCAGAGGAGGAGCAGGTTACCCTGCTCCCCATGCACCAAGAGAAAAGGAGATTATATCAAGCAGATTTCTCTGCAGGATACCAATTAAGTGGTAGAGAATTTCGGCGATGTGGCTAAATACTGCTTAGTATACTTAGCTTGCTGATTCATCGAAACCCTACCGAGCACGCCCTCATTGACCATCAACACGATGTCGCCAGCCGAGCTTGACAAAGCATCTTTGAACGTTGCACCAAGTTGCTCAACAATTTCTTTTCTGAAGTCCTCTGTAGGAGCACTAGACAGAACCGTACCATCAACGGCTGGCATGATTTCGCCGACGTGTTCTGTGACGCCACTGAAGAACGCCTCACCATCTTCACCGAAGTGTTTTGTGAACGGGTCGTCACCGCCACGAACAAGCCATTCAGGCATACTCTCTTCCATTGACAACGGGTCAATCTTTACAGTTGCTTCTTCCATAGCCGACTTCATGGCATCTGTCATCTGAGGTGCCACATTAGTACCAACGACACTGTCATAGATACTCTGAAGGTGTTCATTACCCCAGTTTTTAAGCGAATCGCTTCCAAACAGGTTGCCAAGAAGACTTGCTCCGCCATAGAACAAGCCAGCCCAAGACTTACCCATGTTCACAATAGAGTGCTTGTTGTACTCATTAGCCCATTCTTCGCTCATGAGGCTACCTTTCAAACCGAACAGTTTATCAAGGCCAGCCATACCATTGACGCCAGCCATGCCGCCAAGCCACATAGAGCCAAGGACCTTTGCTCCGCCCTTTACACCAAGACCGAGCAAGCTGAGCAATCCACCGCCGCCAGCCGCTCCACCTGCCGCACCTGCACCACCAAGACCAAGTATCTTAGATACAATAAAGGCTGTGCCAAGCGTCTTAATGAGCGAACCAGCACCAGAGATGAGACCTGTAATCAAGCCAGGAGCCATAGCAAGACCAATAATCTTACCGATAGGTTTCCAATCGACCAATTCGCCAAGATCTTTCAGCTTATCGCCGAGAGCAGACCAATCAACTTCATTGATTACAGCATCAATAAAGCCTGTGAATGATGCTACAAGATTGTTGATTCCAGTAGCCATTGACTCAACGTCAATCTTCTGTACAGTCTCATTAATTAACTGACCAATCTTACGACCGAGCTCAGCCGCTTTCTCAGGCTCAGAGAAGAGCTCACCAATGAAGGTGAAGAACTCATTCACCAGAGAAGCAATCAAATCAGACCATGTATCGACATTGAATGTCTTAACAGCTTCAGAGAACATCTTATGAAGTCCACGACCAAGTGCTTGTGCACCAGTCATTGCATCTTCTTCAATGTTCCATTCATTCGGGTCAACGATCGTTCCGTCATTCCACACAGGACGACCTGTTTCGTCTTTCCTTGCGTATCTTGTCTCACCAGTCGTTTTGTTTTTCATGGTATAGACTTCGGCAGTGAGGAAACCTGTGACGCCTTTAGCTATACCTTGCAGACCGTTCATTAAAGCACGACCTGCTGTATCCCAGTCAATCTCAAGAAGTGCTGATACAAAAGTTTCACCAAGGGTCTTACCTGCCTCGTAGAAGTGGATACCTGCCTCTGGGTCAGTCAACTTATCAGCAATATTGATAACCGAGTTGATTACGTCACCAATTGCTTGACCATTGGAAAGACCGTCGATACCATCAATCAGACCATTTACGAGGTTGATTGCATTCTCAGCCCACTTAGTGAACTTCTCAGCATTCTTACTCCAGCCTGCTGTATCTCTGAGCCATGCAAAGGCTTCATTGACACCTTCGCCCATCGCCTTGCCAGCACCATAGAAATCACCTTCAGAAAGAGCTTTGTGTATCTTCCTAGCAATCTCCATGAGCTTATTGGCTTCTAGTTCAGCATACTTCAGGTCTACACCAGTAAGACCATCAGCATCTTCATCAGAGCCAGAGTCATTACCATTCAATTTGTGCAGTTCATCGAAACTAAGAACAGTGTTCTCGTATTCCTTTGCCGCCTTGGTAGCCTTCTTCGTACTTGAAGTAGAATTGTCTACGCTCTCAGCAAAGTTATACTGTCCTTTGACTGCTTTAATCCACGTATCATCACCGAACAACTGCGAGATGAATTGAGACATCTGCTGGGCGGCATACGTGAGATAATCGACAAACATCGTAATGTAAGGCAGAACCTTCGCAACCAACGGTTCGAAAGCCGCTACGATTTGAGCACCGAGTGTTTTGGTGCTTACGATGAAGTCGCTAATAACTTTATTCAGCCTCGGCGACATCTTCGCCAAAGCCTTGATATTCGCCTGCAAGTCTTCGAAAATCATGCTGACGAACTTACGTCTAATACGTGTGCGGAGCATTGACAAGTAACCAGTGAAGGTCTTGTACATCTGCTTAGCACTATCGCCAAGAGACTTCTGGTTCTTAGCCCAGTCCTTGATGCCTTTACCAATCTTCGGAACAAGACTCCAGATACCAAGAAGCATCTTCTTCAACGCACCGAATGTCACGCTCGTTGTCTTCTTGAACGAACTAACACCAGCACTCATTGCATCGCCAAAGGCTTTGCCCCATCCGCTACCGAAGACATCGCTCCATCTCAGGTCGATGAAGTTCTTCTTGGTGGTGAATGCCGTTCCTTCAGACTGAGCCTTCGTGAGCAGTGCGTCATACTCTTCGAGTTTCTGACGTGCCTGTTCGATATCTAACTCAAGGTTCTTCCAAGCCTTCGAATCGACTTTCGTACCGTTCTGCAGGTACTTCTCTTGCTTATCGGAAAGTGTCTGAAGTGCCTTATATGCGGAACGATATTGCTTTTCGAGGTTCTTGAACTCATCGGTCTTGACCATGCCCTTAGGCGGCTTCAGACCTCTGTATTTGGTATTTAAGGCGTCTGTAGAATGTGCGAGCTTACGTGACTCAAGGTCAGCATCACTAACCTTCTTCCTAAGATTATCGAAGCCAGAATTAATCTGACCTGTGATATTCTGTATCTCAGCTAATACATCAGCAGAGTTTGAAAGACCACCAGCATTACCAAGGTCGTCCATTTCTTTCATAACTCGCTGTAACTGAGCATTGGCATCGTACATCTTCTGTGTATACGTGTCGTATGTGCTCTTATTCTCAGCAACAGCCTTATTATTAAGCAGAGACTGCTGTCTCTTTTCGAGCGTATTGATATTACGAATTGCTGTACGAAGGTCTTTATTGAGCTGGACAAACTCACTGTCATTTTCATTGACATTCTTCGACTGCAAGTACTGAACTTCACGCTCGATTGCGTCTCTGATATTTCTTTGAGCATCAATCTGTTTCTGCAGATTGTTATACGTCTTTACAGCATTCGATGTCGTGTTGATAACAAATGCATCACGTTTATCCGAAGCATCCTGCCAAGCTTGCTTATACTTCTCAGCCTGTTTCTCAAGAGACTTCATGTCAGAAGATACAGCAAGAGTAGAAGGAAGCTCACGCAACTTCTTAATCAAAGAATCAACGTTTGCATATGCGGCCTTTGCATCCATAGACGCCGCATTGACGATGTTACCGCCAGGTGTATGCGTAACTGTTTCTGGAATGCGACTGTACATCTTGCTCAGTCGCTCCGTCATCGCATCAGCCTGTTTCGTCACGTCATCTGTGATGCTTGAGAATTCGTTACTCAGCGACGCACCATATTCAGATATTTTCGATGTATCGAGAAGCTTTTCTCCAAGACCAAATCCTGCACCAAAACCACGTCCACGTCCCTTATCGGAAAGTATATCCCAGTTGGTGTTAATCGTATCTTTGAGGTTTGCTTTCGAATCGGCAATTGCATCAGTGACACCCTTTACGTAGCCCTTACCAGCTTCGTCGCCAAGTGCTTCGATACCAGAAGGACCACTAGGACCTTTTCCAGCACCCTTTGAGATACCATCAGCCATAGCTTCGCCGACTTTTTCGCCGATTTCTTCAGCACCTGCAATGGCCGCTTTAGCTTGCTCACTGCGTTGGGCATCTTTCTCTTCCTCAGTCAACATGAAGCCAGTATAAGGGCTTTTTCGAGACGGATCGTCAGCACCTGCCGCAATCTTACCAAGCTCGAAGCGACGTTGACGATTTAACATCTCACGACGCTCGTCAGCAGACATACCTTGAATGGCATTGGTCATATTAGCACGAGCTTCTCTATCAGCCTCAATTATCTCGGAATATTTCTTTGCACAGTCTTCCTTGAAGTCATCAATAGCCTCAAGATAAGCCCTGAATCCATTCTTAGCCGTTTTTGCTTGTTTATCTACATGGGAAAGAAATGTATCCTCATCTTCCGAAATGGCCTTGACAGCCGTTTCGCCAAGTTTTGCCAAGTGTAATTTAATATTTCCAAAATCAGTCGACTTAGAATTGCCGCCATTCGCTTTCACCTTCGACATGACGCCATTTGCTATTCTGTCAATACTGCGGCCCAATTCTATGAATGCGTGTTCGCTTTCTTCAGCCTCACGCTTTACATTTTTAAACTTTTTTACAACTTCGTCATCGCCATCAACAGTGAGATGCGTAGCAACAGTATAATCAACTCTACCGCCACCACCAGAGCTTATGTCTTTTGCGACTTCGGCCCTGCTTCGGTTATTTGATTCAGCCATTGGTTAGCCCTCCTTCCTGTACAGAATTAGAAGTAGGAGTGTTCCCTTTCTTCTTGTTTGACTTTGCCAAAAGGCTATTCATAAGGGCCTCCCTCTTGGCTTCATTGCGTTCTTCTTCCGTCCATAAGAAGCTGTACTCCTCCATAACGTTGAACTTCTGCCCACGCTGAGCAGAGAACATACGTGACAAAAGACCGACCGTCTTGAAGTTCATCATCGCTTGCGTTCTGAGGTCGTTTCGTTTGTTCTTCTCACGAACGTTTATGTAGTCCACAAGTTCACCCCAAGTCCAATCGTACAGTTCAGGGAAGGGGGCTCCTGCCCCCATTCCCTCACGAACTAAATCTTCGACGGTTAGGACTCGGTGACTTATGCGTTTTTTTCGTCAACATCCTCCTCATCGGTGAATGCACCGTCAACGGCCTTAGCGGCACGCTCGTCAATCTTCTTCTTCTCAGCTTCGGAGAAGAGGCCAGATGCACGACCGATGGAAGTAATCAAAGTCTGCTTGGCAAGCATACCAAGCATATCGTTAGCCGCCATCAGGTCAATGAGTTCCTCACCACTCTTAATGGTGTTCTCATTGCCTTTAAACTTAAGGGAGGCGTCCATAACATCGATGAAACGCTCAACGTCGTCAATAGCGTTGAAGAGTGTATTCGTGGTGTTCTCTTTCCACTTCTTCTTCAACTGGACCTGAGCACCGATACCCAATCTCAGGGATACAGGAATAGTTTCACCCTTTTCATTCTGAAGTTCGAAATCATAAGAATTAATAAACATATCTTTTATCTCCTTTTCTTAAATAATTTTTGATAGAGTAGTAATAGGTGAGGGGCTGTTTCCAGCCCCTCCAATGATTCATGTAATAGTTCCGTTATACAGTCAGATTAAGCCGCAGGGGTCATTGTCCATTCGCCAGACAGCTCAATGACGCAGTGACCTTCTGCAACAGCGTTGACTTCCTGACCAGTCAGATAGTTCGCACGAACGACACCCGAGTTGGTGAAGATAGTGCCAGAAGTACCAGAACCCTTGTCAAACGTAACCGTGACAGGGCTGGAAGAAGAAGCGTTCTTCAGAGCCTCGATAGCCTGATAGTCGTCTTCATTGAACCAGTAGTCAACAGTCCAGTTCTCCTGCTCAACCAGACCAGCCTTCTGCAAACGCACGAAAGAGCTCAGCGGTGTGCAGTCCAGACCTTCAGGCTCACCACCAAGGTCGGAGAAGCTGTGGGCCCAGGCGATAACTGTAGAGCCAATCTTGACCTCAATACCGATAGAAGTCAGAACGTCTGCGATATCGAGATTCGCAAAGTACAGAGTCTTGAAATCAATATTCATTGTCTATTCCTCCTAGTAATTTTAATCAGTTTATGTGCTGTATTTGATAACACTTAACGTTTTCTTGTTGACGAGACCTGCATAGTCAATACGCATCGTATAAAGGTCCGAAGCGATTCGAGCAACGTCGTCGCCAGAGTTACTTACACGAGTAAAGCCGAGCTGTTCGCTCATTACGTTGTCAACCTCGTCACAGAGGCTAATCAACTCTTTGCGTGTTCGGCAATACACATTGATACGCCACTTAAGTCTTACATACGCCATGTTGATTGGCGTATTGCCAACTTGAGCATACACGATGAGAGGCATATCAGGGTCACCTGCTGGCCTACTCATCTTGACGTTCTCACAGATGGTCAGGAGAGCGTCTTTTACTTGTGGTCTTGCATTTATCATAAAAGCCCTCCTTAACTATTCTGCATTAAGTCAGTGAAAATCCTGTGGTACTCTACGCCGAACTGTGTCCATTCACTAACGATTGCTGGTCCAGCAAACGGGTCGAGGGCCTCGATGTATCCGCCGTACTGCTCACCATTATCATTCGTTGCATCTGCTTTGATGTTTAAGATAACTCCCGATGTACCACCACCAAGGTCATCCACCTCATAATGAATGCTGTTCAGAAGCTTTCCTGTATCAACGTGCCCGTCAGCAACTAACTGTTCACGGGCATCTTGTACAATCTGCTCACCAATTATCTGTGCCGCTTCATACGCTGACTTGGCGGCATTGGCTTTGACGTTCGTTACGAAATGCTTGACGTATTGGTCAAGGTTCTCACCAGAATGAATGATGGAAGTAGGGCCAGCCATAATTACACCTTCTTTCTGATGTCGACACGAGTATACGAATTGAAATACTTCAATCCGACAATCTCGTATTCCTCTCCTCGGAAAGTAATAACATCGTCATAAGCCAAATCAACATCGTCATACAGAATGCAATAGAACATTCGCTCAACGTCACGACCATATTCCGCAACGTGAGCCCAGTCCGTCATAGGTTGCCACATAACGTGAATAGTGCATTTTGGCGTATCGTCCTTAACGGCTTGTTCGTCGTTGTATTCGTCCGAAACGATATGAGTACCATAGACATCATAGTCTTGCTTGAACACTTCGAAATGGTCTTTCGTAAGACCGATATAAGCATCAATCATACACATCGCCTCCTTAAATAAAGGTGACAATGCCGTCCATTCCGTCGAGCGTTGCAAGGACATCAATCACTGCCGCATCATACGTGGCGTAGATTGCAGACCCCGTCATGTTTGCAATAGTGTGTCTCACATTGCCCTCTTGGAATGATTCACGGTTGTAACCAAGTGTTGCTTGAGACTGAACTGTCGATTGGTCTCTCTGCCAATACAGCACTGCGATATCAGCAATCTGGAATGTATACGCTGAAAGGTCAGCCTCAGAATCCAGATGCAAGTAGGTGCGGACTCGTTCACTCGCTAATTCGACGTAGAAATCTGCGTCTTCTTGGCTCATGCCTGTTCGCTTAATTACTAATTCTTGTGCAGTCATTCGTCCGCTCCTTTCTATAGTCTTACAGGACGCATTTCATTCATCCGCAAGAATTAATCATTGCTGTAAGCGTCCCAGTCAAGGGGCGGATTGCTCCGCCCCATTGTCGGTCAATTACTCGCCAATGTTGGACACGATAACGCCAGATGCGTCTTCAGGGAAGAACAGCACGCCCATAGCGATAAGGGTCTGGATAGAAGCACGGTCATCAGCACGGCTGTGAGTCATACCAACGATACCAGTCTCATCGTAGGTCATGTCGAATGCATCAGCAACATCGCCACCCTGAGGAACGTATACGCCGTTCAGGTTCTCCTGAACTGTTGCATAAACCTTGCCCTTAGTGATCTGAGGGGAGATAAAGGCGTTGCCCAAGCCGAGGAAGTTCTCGACATAGTCAAAGCCAAACACGTTCTGAACAGTAATCTGAGCAGAACCAAGGTAAGTAGCAACGTCCAGAGGGTTCACGAAGTATACAGGAGTGACATCCTTGTCCTCGAAGTATACGTTCAAGGAACCCCAAGCCTGGGCAGCCGCCGCCTGAAGGTTAGCACCACCAGCCGCCGCAGTAGCAGTGTTAGCAGTAATCAGAGCGAAGAACTTATCACGAACGTCCTTACGAAGTTCCTTCATAAGAGCAGTATCGGAATCGTTCAGAGCAATCTGAGTACCGACACGCTGAATAGCCTGAGCAGTCGTAAGTCTACGATAGAAATCAAGCTCCAGAACCAACGGGTCAAGGGGTACACGCTCGACCTTGCTCAACGGAACGATGTCACCTTCAGCCGCCTGCTTAGCACCCTTGGTAACAGTCGTGCGATAACGCTTAATGACATTACCAGCCGCCATAGGAACCATCTGAGTGATACCCAACGCACGCTGTAATGTCTGAATGTTCTCTGCAATACGCTCTACGTAATCGATAGAGATTGCAGGTTCGAAGTCTGTAGAGACGTTAGTGTTCGTCTCGACATCAAAGTACAAAACCTTGAAATCAATATTCATTGTCTATTCCTCCTAGTAATTATTGAATTAATGTTTGAACAGGTTCATGTTCTGACGAATCAATTCCTGTCGTTTCTTTGGGTCTTTTTCCTTCATAATATCTGCTGAAGTGAGCTTACCACCTGTACCCTGAGAAGGTGTCTTGTGAGTAAGCTGACGCTTGACCTCGTCTTGAACCATTTTCTTAACGGCCTTTCCGAAAGACTTCACTCGGCTGTCAGTCGTGTCAGCATCCTCATCGACAAGTACAGCAATGATATCATCAGGAACATCAAGTCCGTCTTGCTTGAAGATTGTCCGTGCAGTCTTTTCCATCTCAGCAAGCGTATTCGCTCGCTTCAGGTCGTCCAGTTCTTTCTGAAGTTTGTCACGTTCTGCTTCGGCTCTCTCTTGAGCCGTCATGTTTGCTAAGCGAGTTGCTTCATCAACCTCTGCCTTAGCCTGTCTCTTCCATTTAGCCAGTTTCTTTTCGATAATCTTATCGAGGTCTGCGTCTGTGTATTTCGGTGTGTTGCGGTCGTCACCGCCATTATCGTTATCGGGCTTATTATCTGGGTTTGTACCCTTTCCAGCATCTTGCTGATTTCCCTCTTGGTTGGCGTTACCGCCATCCTCATCGAAATACAATCTCAAAAAATCAAGGTAATTCATGTGGTATTCTCCTTCCTAATTCCATGTATTGTTTTACGAGGTTAATGCTCCCTCAAAGTTATTAGCCCGTATAGTTTAATGTCTTCACGGCTCGGACGTTGTATTATAAAAGCTTACGCTAAATACATAATGTTGTGGGGATAGCTCCCTGCCAACCCCTGCATACAGTAGAGAAATGCGTCGACCAATGCCATCGCATCAGTCGTTAAGTCTTTCGTTTCGAGTGTGAAGATACCAGGCTTCAATACGAAGTCAGGGTCTTCATGTAGACGTTCCGTAATGTTCTTGATAAGTCCGACTGTCTGTGACGTAATCATGGCACATACTATCTTATCGCCAGCATGGCCCATCAAATTAATAGTCGTATCATTCCTCGTTACTCGTGTCATTCGTCTCGTCCTCCTTTTCTTCATCAACACCAACTTCAAGTCCTTTTGCTTCCTTCGCAATCTGTGACAACTCTGCGTCCACATCCTCAATGTCGGACAACATACTGAGCTGTCTACGCTTCGAAACGATACCATTCAAACGACCAACCGCTTCGGCTTCATCCTGTACGTTAGCAGGATAATTCAGAACGTGTACGTAGCGGAGTTGCGTCCATGCATCCTCAGCAAGCGGTGTGACAGGATTGGAGCACATCAGCTTGTAGTACTGATTCAGGCCAGAAGCAAACTTACGCCATTTACGTGCCGCAAGGTTCGTCATCGGTAACAACTTATATTTAAGAGCAATACCAGAAGACGTTGCGAAGTTGTCGTCACTGATATTACAGACCATAGCAACCGTGAAGATCATGTTCTCAATACGGTTGAGAAGATGTTCCTGTGTATCGTCGTCTGACGGTTTCTGCAAGAACTCAATAACGGCTTTCTCAGAGTTCGTACCCTTTGCGTTGATTGTTCGGTTCTCACGCATGAACTTCAGCGTTTCCTTATCAATCTGCATTCCCTGTATCTTGAGATAAGCATCTGCAAAGTAATCGACATCATTGGCTTTCTCCGACAGCACCTTGTTGTAAGTGTTAATCAGAGGAAGCACGGACTCGAAGATGCCCGTCCTTGCTCTGTTCTGTACGAACTCAACACACGGTACGCCAGCAAAGCCATGAGGATACTCTTCTAACCAAGTAACGTTACCACCCTCTAATGAGAAATAACGAATAAACGTATCGTCAGCTACCGAGCCGACACGAACGTTGTGCGCGTTCTTATACGTTCTGACGAAGTATCTCATACGTGGCGTAATTGACTCGTTATAAATCGCAAAGGATTCCATCGGGTCTAAGTAAGCGGACCCAATCTCGCCGTCCTCGTTCACAAAGATAATCTTGTAGCCTCTACCAAAGATAGATACGATGGTAGAAAGCTCTGCGTTGACATCGTCACTGTCGTTATTGTCGTCCGTATCGTTAATGTACTCGGCGACTGATTCGTCCTCGCATTCAACCTTGATTGGGTTGCCGAGGAAGAAACCTTCAAATGAATCAACAATGAACTGTGCTAAGTTAACTGCAACACGGTTGTCAGGCTTCCACGCCGCCTTAGGCTTCGCATGGAAGATATCATAATCATTGTTGTACGCATTCCAGAGAGGTAAATATCTCTGGTTCGACTTTGTGTCGTTCTTCTGTATATACTGCTTCAGGAGTAAATCGTCCAGTTCCTGGTCATCAGCAATACGGAAGATATCTATTGTAGCCATTAGACAATCCCTCCTATCAGTATTTCATCTGTACACAATACCGTCTTGTCACAGATGGTACGAACAAGCGATGCGGCACTATCAGGTGCGTCATCGTGCTCAGCGAACTCTGTGTAGTCAAGTATCTGTGCCATATAATCAGGGTCAGTAGAACGTAGCCAGTAGATTCGTGACCAGTTCTTCTTCAGGAACGTAGCTATCTTTATATATTTATTTGTACGCTCGGCATAGGCGTTCACGAAGAACCCTAAGCCCTCTAACTCGGTGGCAAGGTAGCCCTTATCACCATTCGTCTCGCATTGGATTGAACCAGCACGAAACAGCTCATGTAGATGGGCAACGTCTGAAAGACATTTATCTACATGGTCTTGCCACATCTTGCCATACGCAATGATGCGACCGTCCTTAAGCTCATGCATGATTGTATACGCTGTGTAATCGGAACCACCGTAGGCCGCATCGATTTGAGCTATACCATCATAAATGAGACGTTCTGCATTCTCTTCAGTACAATAGTTGGGCGGTCCAAATAAGGCCTCCTTGTCCGAGATATGCTTAAGCTCATAGTTTGCCGCATAAAGGCTGGCTGACATACTCTGTCGAAGTTCTTCTTGCTTCTCGGGACTAATGAGGCCCGTGTCATAAACGGTCCATCTATGCTGATTCGGCATCAACGGCTCGTCAGAGTCTTTTCGTTTAGCCGAAATGCAATCTTCTTTATGCCATGGGGTGCCTGTGTTGAACAGTCGTCCGCCACGGTTCTTAATGTTTTGTAGTTCTTGATACTGTTGTTTCGTTTGTTCACGTTCAGCACGTGATACACGGTCCTTCAAGGTCACAATATCGTCAGTGAACAGGTAATCTGCGTGCTTACCTGTGATTGAGCCGTTAAGACCCATGCCTTGAAGCTGTGCTTGTCCTCTTGCCCCTTTGTTCAGATTGGTGTCAATCTTATACGCCGTGGCAGTTGTGAGTTGTAAATCAACACCGTAAAGTTCCTTAACGATGTACTTGAAGACGTCCGTCTCCAGAATCTTACGTGTCTGAAGGACTATCTCAATCACATCATCGTCAGTTTTTCTGATAAAGAAAATCGTCTTGTTCGGTTTCAATACAATCAGAAGTGCGAAAGCGAAGGACAAGCAGGTCGTCTTGTATGAACCACGATGTCCGAGTAAGGTATAATCCTCTTTCTCAAGGACCATCGCTCGTATCCATTCGTTATGCAGGTCCGTTAACAGGTCGAAGCCACATAAGTGTGCATACTTTACTGGGTTGTCACGCAATGAACGAAGAAGTTTCTGGTTCATAAGCGTGCCCCCTATTCATCGTCTTCGTCCAAGATAGCCTCAATGTCAGATGCTGTAGTGGCAAAGTCGTTTGTGATCGTTGCTTCAACCTTCTTAATGTAATCGCCGTCCATCTTGTTGAGTAAGTCAATCGCATTCATACGCTGTCTGATTGGCTGTTCCTCATTCAGTGCGATATGTGTCAGAAGCACCATTCTGTCGTGACGACTCAGAATCGAAGGATTCGATGCATCATTCAGCTCGTCAATTCGGTCCTTAACCTTCGGGTCGTTGAGCGTTTCGTTAGCTCTCGTTTCGACAGATGCTTCTTGCCAGTTCAGTGAATTAGGGAATGCCGCACGATATGCCGCAACAGGCGACAGGCCATTAGCAATACCCTGTGCAAACTCTTCATGTCTCTTATTGGTAAGTGCAGACATATTGTTCAACTCCCTTCTTTATATATTGTGTATAACGTGTAGATGTTATATATGTTGTAGATGTTATAGTTAAATTTTTTTAGGGCGTGAAATCCACGCCCTATTTCTTAATTGTCTTTATATGCTTCATTCAGTGCCATAATAATGACACAAGTAAACAAGAACAAAATCATCAACAGCACTGTAAGTCCTACAGCAAAGATAAGCGGTGAGAAGACCCAGAACCATGACCAGAGGACTACGCCTGTACACTTCAGCACCACAAATACAGTAGTGAGAAGTAAGCAGAACTCATACAGTCCAAAATGGAAGGTGTTATTCGTTTCCTTCATCTGGCACCTCCTTTGCTGGCTCGAAACAGCCGAGCATAAAGCCCACGCTGTTAATGAACTCGTCTCGTGCAATGTCAATATCAATACGTGAGTCAGTCTCTTCGTAAGCTGAAAGTGCCGCCAAGTAATGGTTCATTAGAACCGTTGCGGCTTGCTCCATTGCGTTCTTCAGAGCGACTGTCTCTAATAAATCTATAGGTTCATTTTCCTTAATGAACTCCATATACTCTCGCTCATCTTTTGTTACAGGCGGAGGATTGATGAATAATTCATTAAGTGGATTCTTCATTCGGTCATAAAGACCTTTCGTTAAATCAGTTTCTTTCTCCATATGTCTCTCCTTTCTCCTCATACCAAACGTGTTCTATGAGACGAATTGAACTCAGCCTTGGTCGGCCTGTCGAAAGACGTTGTGAAATACAACGCATTGTCTTTGCCTCGCATACCTCGAATGTATGCATCTTCGATACGTCCAACCCATTCCATGAAGAATCCGTCGTACAACTCGATACGCCAAACGAGCTCTTCGCCGTCCATCGAATCTTTATAGAACGCACTGAAAACCTCGTCCTGGTCTTTCGTTAGCGGATTAATCTCGAAGCAGTATCCGCTAGTCATTCTATGTTCAATATACACGTTGGTAAGTGGCGAAGTGTCCAAACAGCAAGGTTCGTCTTCCTGCTCTGTAATACTTGCCAGATTAAACAGCTCGGTGAAACGAACGTCTGTGCTCTTTCTGCAAAACAGACGAGCCGTACCAGGCCGCTCTGCATTCAAATTAACAATAACGGCAATCATGCCGTTCATGTCATCAGGATCGATGACCTTTCCATACTTATCCTTAAAAATTAATGGCATTCTCCTTCTCCCTTCTCCTTCATTTCGTAACGGTTTCAAACACAATCTGTTGTGGCAAAATGTCTTTGCACAAATAAACAGAACTAAACGGCGGATTCAGAGACGGCTTTTCGTCTTCATAACTCTTCAGATATGCAATGCGTTTATCCATATACATAATCTCGAAGGGATTATCACGAAACATCTCGAATCGTGCCTTACTTTCAAACAAACCAACAACACCAACAAGCATTGCAAACGGTTTGCCTATCTCAAACAATCTATTAAACACTTGCGTTTTCATTGAGTACGGTGGATTGCTGATAATGTAATCGCAATCAGGTACATCAATAGAAAAGAAGTCTTGTCCATTGCAAATATGCGTTGCTATAACGTCATATCCTGCTGAACGAAACATCTTTACAAAGTTGCTATCCTCTGTATCGAACGGACACCAGATTCTTGCTGGTGGGTTGGGTAGATATTTCATTAAAGGTGATACAGCAGAAGATGGCGTGTAGAACTCGTCGTTGTGGCTATTTGCCACTTTATCCAACTTCAACTGCTCACCTCCTTGTCTCTTCTCTTAAAAGGGGTTGAGGGGGCCTCCGCCCCCTCGTCGGGTTCAATGTTATTTCGATAACTCAATCTCACAATGTGACAGTCATATGCTGTATCTCATTATCAAACGTGATAATGGGATAGCTATTTGAAGCAGGTTGGTAACCGTTTCGATTACCGTAACCTGTATAGCCCAATGCTGACGCAGTGTTCACGAAGAGTCGTTCTTTCAGAACGGCTGTTCCTGACTGCGGTATTACGTGGAACGATTGGTCTTTATAAGACGCTGGAAGATGCGTGTGACCAATGATGAAGCAGTCTGCGTCAATGATTGACCCAAAGTCTGCTAAACCATTAATCTTTCCACCAGGCTTTCTTCCTCCGCCGTGCCCATGATTTACGTAGATAGAATAGTTCATGGGGCGTTTCTTGTCCTTGCGTAAGCCGAATCGTAAGAAGATTAAGGCACTCGTGTCTGAATACAGGTCAGGAATGCCAAGTTCGGTTGCAAGGACTTGCGTCATGTCGACTCCGACTGACTTACCAATTCGTTCTTCATGATTTCCTGATACAACGCCAAGAACTTTGTCCTTGATGGGACTTAACAGTTCGTAACAGCGTTGTAGTTGTTCTGACGGCTTGATTGCTTCGTTGTAGAAGTCACTCTTGGACCCAGCAATCGCCGTGTTCATTAGGTCTCCTACTAAAATGGCGTAACGATTTTCATTGTTCGCTACGCCGTCAATTAGTGATTTAATTACAGTTTCTTTTGATGCAGGGTCTCCTATGTGGAGGTCTGCAATCGGAACAACCTCTATCGGTCTATCGTGGCAATCAAGCTCATGGACAAATCCTTTCATTGTATCCATAAGCGTCCCCCTTATTCGGTTCGTATGCCCTTAGGTCGCTTTTTCTTGCATTCCATACAGGTAGAAGAACCTGCTGGATTAAGTGTTCCGCATTTGCAGGTCCATGGACCTTCAGGCACGTTGAATTGGTTCAAATCGATTGCCGATTCGAACGTGGTGCTCTTTGTCTTGCCCTTGTAAGGCGTTATCGGTTCGACCTTCTGCGTGTCTTCCAAAGTCTCGACAAGTCGTTCAGTGGGTGTCGGTTCGGTAGCCGTGAGGTCTGACGCAATGCCATGTAGGGCTTCAATAGCTCGGTCCAATGCTTCGGTTCGAAGTTGGAGGTCAGCTTTAAGTTGCTTTAATTGCTTTACTACTTCTTCTGTCGTCATGTTCTTTTCTCCTTATTAGTTTGTTCCTTCGAGATACGCAACAAGGCAGAGAGCCTGTGTTCTCTCTGCCCTGCCCGTATTTCTTGAAAGGAGGTATGAAGTATGAAGAAGAGAAGAAAATGGAGGTATGTGGGTAGTTCTCGGAAGGAGCATTAATCACTGCCAAAAACCACTTAAGATGTATCATCTTCTTTTCCACATTATCATTTTAGCATATTGGGTGTATTAACAATAGACGAGGGGGTAGTTTTTAGGTATTCTTACTACCTCATCTTGTGTGTGAGACTACCCAGAGGCACTAATACTAGCATTTCGAACGTATGTGACAAGCTGTGTCACGGAAGGTGTTGTCACGGTGATCACGCAGTGTAGTGACAGAGCGAACTTATCGGTGTTTAATCACTACTTGTCACCACTTGTCACTTAATTTTCGTCTCGAAAATTTTGTACCGTTCACATACTTTTAGCTAGTATTAGAGCCATAAAAAGCCTTCAGATGCCCTTGGTGGGCATCGTTCAGGCGTAAAACAAAAAAGGGCATAAGGGGTCGTGACGCAGATGTCGAAACGACATACTGCGGTCTGCAGAGCAGACACTCCCCCTCACTGTCGCTCCGCTCGGCCTCTGCGAGGTGCCCAGACACTGTATTTCATACAGTGAAAAAATAAAAGGTGCGTAAATTGGACTTTTTCGGTCCATTTTATGGCCAATTTAAGTCCAAAAAACGCATCAAAAACTACGGTGCGAAAGGGACGGTGAGTTTTTGTGTCGTAAAGTGGACCAGTTAAGTCCATTTTATGTCCATTTTAGGTCCAGAATACGCACCGAAAACAAACGATACAGAGTGAGATGTGGCTGTGCCAGTAAGTGTGAGTCGAAATTGGAGGGGCGAAAAGGAACGTGACGGAATGCCCCGAAACGAAAAAATTCGCAAAATTTTTCTGCGTCATAATAAGCTCAGAGGCCTAGTCTGTAGTGACCATGGGGGCCCTATGGGGTGGCAAGACAGTCCGCAACAAGACAGGCCATCACATGGGGGAAGGACTGGCGAAACGGAAGGAAGAAACATAGAATAAAGAGCAAAACCAACGGAACGAATCAAGTCAGCCCATCACTTCGGACCGTCGCACGGCGTAGCGTAGCTGTCGTCACGTCCCTGTCGCCTCGTCTGTAATGAAGCGAAAGGCTGATGGAAGGATTGAAGAAGTGGATTGGCGTGAATCAGAAACACGCCAATCCCTGTATGTTTCGTTACGTCCTCAGTTGCGAGCTGTCGTAAATAGGCATCCTTGCATTTCGGAACGATTGAATGTCGTTACGACAGCACATCGCAACGTCAGAGATTTCGTTTTGTTTGAATAATGATACGAAGGAAGAAAGGTGTGAAGGGTCGAATCGAAGTCGGCAAGATCATTGCGATACGTCAAAGGAATGGCCGAATTGAATAATGGAGCGATAAGGCAGAACGCCCCGAGAGATTGCGTTGCGTAGCTTATCGTCACGTAAGATATCGAAACGACATGATAGTGTGATTAGTCGTTGAGTTCAGAGCGTGGCACATATCGCAACGAGTTAGAGTTCGCAACAGAGCCCGATGGGCTCTGCTCTGGCATTTGTGCGGTCTAGGCATCTTCGATGCCGTCGACCTAAATAGTCTTGTGGTGATAGCGATACATTTCGTCACGACAAAGAATGGAACGTCAAATGTCGTTATCTGTTGCGATATATGATGGAACGAAATGCTGATGGAGCGAAATGGAATGCATCTATGTGCATTTCGGTGCGTACACATCGGTGCGTCTGCATACAGTAAGGAAGTGGCAGGGATGGGTTTCGGGCCTTCATTTTAGTACGATTTGTATTAAAACGCCTCGAAATTTAACACCTGTTAAATTTTTCGACCCATTTTGTGAAAAAGTTTAACAACCTAGAATTGGCTCTAGCACTACGTTTTTTGCCGATTTTGCCCTATTTGTTAAGGTTGTTAAACTTGTTAACCCAACTTTTTCTATATAAAAAAAAAATCGTAATTAAAAAAAGAAAATTAATTTTCAAAAAAGTTTATCTCACAACCTTAACAACCTTAACAACCTCAAACGAATCAAGTGCTAGACTCATTTTCGCCTGTTAAATTACCTGTTAGAAAAAAAGGGGTTGTTAAGAAATTTCGGCACATTCTGACGGCCCATCCTACCCCCTAAAAAAGTGAGTTCTGAAGCGGGCCGAATGCATGCTATTTCGGCACGTTCGAAGGTCGGAACGCTACATTCCATAACGTATTGACGTGTCAATACATTTCGGAACGCAAATAAAGAAACGAACATTTCAGCCCATCACTTCTACCCCATAGCATTACGGCACACCATATCACACCAAGCCCTCTTTAGTCGAAACGAACTGTCGCACCACTACAAGGAGTCGTTGTATCCTCTGTTGTATTCTTGTCAGTTGTTCATCGCTTTACTGCCATGTGTATCCTTGCCAGTGTCATTGCAAAACGAAAGAGTAACGCCAAACAGTGTGACACTTGAAAAAAAACATCATATGCAAGCTTATCTGAGGTAATTTTGCAAACCCACCACCCATGCAGGTTTCCAATATTTTAGGATAATCCCCACTCCAGACCCAGGCCTCGATGCCAAACATCTGTCACGTTCAGCCTCTGTATCATATTCGATAGGATTTCACCGCACCACACATACACACTTACCGAAATTATGTGCAAGGCTAAAGCCTTGCCCACAATTTCGCCGTCTTAGCCGTAGTCGTATCGAAGAATAGCGTCTCAACTTACCTCAGCATTGTTTCTATACGTAACAATTCAGTGGGACTACAATTTGCCCGAGCCGTCCTCGGGCAAATTGACGGCGGCCTATCGGCCACCGATGTTTTCGGACCGTGCTTCGCTAAAGTGGCTTCGGTGTTCGGGCTCGGGCAGCCCTCCACCTCACCCAGCTCGCATAAACCTCTCTCTCTCGCCTCCTCATTGTAACATATCAGCCAAGGCACATGATAAAAAATGGTGAGCATAAAAGCCTATTTTAGGGGATATTTTTATTATAGGAAAACACATTTATCCCTCCCCATTTTTTATCAACTCGATTATTCTAGTCAGGTTTGGGGTTCCGTCAACCCCAAACCTTCCTGAATAATCGGGCCTTGTCTTGATATGTTCCTGCTGAGGTGTCGAGAGAGAGATAAGACAAAGCCTCTCGAATAGATTAGATTTCATGGAGGTAATGAAAATGAATAAGCAGATTAGTTTAGTAAATCAGATGAATCAAGAAGATGTTAAGGAGGTAGCGAAGATGAATAGAACTTTAGTTTCTATCGAAGAATTGGAACGTCCATATGTATTCAGAGATGATATCCCACCATATCAGCATCGTAATTCAAAGTACTTCACAGAGATTGACGCATTCAACGTTGCGGAGATGATAGCTCACGAAGACGACACTGTAAAAGCGATTCTTCAGTATATGGAGAATTGCAGAGACGAAGAGGAGTGGCTTTACTTAAAGTAAAGCCACTCTTTCATTTGTATCGTTTAAAACAAATAAAAAATAGAACAAAATAAAACAAATAAAACAAAAAAATCACTGATTGCTCCCGACCCAGTTGCCAATAGACGAGGGTGCTTAGGCACCCTCGACGGGAGCAATTGTGAAATCGGGATTGCCCAGCAATAAGGGCTGTTAGCATTTCACTCTTGCTGGTAGAAAAAATAAAACAAAGTAAAAAAAAAATAGAACAAAGTAAAACAAATAAAACAAAATCACGTTAATTTCATTATGGAGGTATGCAAAATGAATAAGCAGATTAGATTAGCAAATCAGATGAATCAGATGAATCAAGCAGATGCTAAGGAGGTAGCAAAGATGAATAGCAACGTTAATATCAGTAAGGAAGTTTTAGAACTTGTAGAAGGTTATATCAAAGTACGTAACTATAATAACCGTTATGGACAGATTAGCATGGAAGACTTCACAGAACAGAAGCTTCTTGGATTGCAGACGAAGTTCTATAACGTAAAGAACTTCGCACTTGCGAATGGTTTCGACGTAGAGCTTGCACGAATGAGCATCGTAGAAGACTTCAGCTTCATGGAGGTAGTTAAAGCCTGTGAGACCGCAAATCACAGTGTATCAGCAGTATATCGCAAAGTCCGCAAGAACCGTGGAGAGGTCGAAGGGTTCTATAGACCTTTCGTTTCTAAAGACGAATGGGAAGCTAAAGTAGCACCAGAACGCAAGGCTTTGGAAGCTGAGATGGAACCGATTCACGCATGGAACGACAAGTACAACGGCGTCAAGTCGAAGCTTACGACCAAAGCACAACGGGCTATGTTAGAAATGCTTCGTAATGCAGATTGGTTGAGGATTAAGAAGCATCAACCGATGATGAGCAAGGAAGAGATGAAAGCTTTCGTTGAGAGAAATGCAGAAGCTGTTTTGAAGCGTAACCCAGAAGACCATAGCAACAACTGCGTGTATCTGAACGAAGCTCACTTCAGTATAGGACCTGACCCACGTGACCTTGAGTTAGACATGGATGACGAAGATAACACGACATGGATTACGAAGCACGAACACAAATACGACCTTTCTTTCCAGCTCACTGAGAAAGGTAAGAAACTTGGATTGCTTCGTCCAGAACCGAATGCACCGTTGACGGACAGAGTCGACGACCCAACGTATATCTCACTGTATGCCGCTTTCACGATGTTAAAGGTCGTCAGACAGCGTCACACAGTTGCAGAGTATAGGAACCGTCACGACACCAGTGGTAACGCATATCTGCCACATGGAGTTAAGGAAGCCATCATTGACTTCCACGGAGTCACAATTAAAGCTGAGAACGTAACATTGCGTAAGGACGAACAGCAAGAATGGTTCGATAGCAGAACGAAGGATGAATATCTGCAGGATGTAGAAGATGACGCATTGCTTCGTAGCATTGAAGCAAAGCTTGAAACGGCGGTTCGCCTTTATAAAGGTGAGAGCCAACCGATCACAACTAAAGGAACGATGACGTTGATTCATGAAAAGTGGGAACGCCCACAACGTGACTTTAAACCGTCAAAATATAGACCGTGTGACTATTACGAATATGAGGTTGTAGAACGTAATGGTGAACAGTGGGTAAATAGCATTCCACGCTGGTACGATAAAGAACGTATCACAGTTGTAACGAACGATATCTACATTGAGTCGATGCTCAATAGAAACAACGTTAAAGTTAAGTTCACAGAAGCAGAGATGAACGTATTGCGTAGACTGGACCTTGCAGAATAAGGTCCAGAATAACGCATCAACAGAGGACGTTCCGATTCATTTCGGAGCGTCCTCTATTTTTTTATGTTCGTTACCTATAAAAATTAAAACAAATAAAACAAAGCAGGTCTTACGACCTGCCGAGCAATGCAAATTGAATAAAAAATATATATAAAAATAAAAAAAAAAATTAAAACAAATAAAACAAAAAAACACTGATTGCTCCCGACCCAGTTGCCAGTTGACGAGGGTGCTTAGGCACCCTCGACGGGAGCAATTGTGAAATAGGAGGATTTCCCCAACCCTTATTAATAGTATTCAATCTAACTGTTGAAAATAAAACAAATAAAACAAAGCAGGTCTTACGACCTGCCGAGCAATGCAAATTGAATAAAAAATATATATAAAAATAAAAAAAATTAAAACAAATAAAACAAATTATCAAAACATTAACTATGTATCTAAAAGGAGGTACTTGATATGTCTATTCGTTGTATTGTTTCTGGATGTCGTTATTTCAGTGACGCAGAGTTTACAGACGCCACATTACTTGAGCTTCTTTCCAACGTTCTGTCTAACATTGAGATTATATCAGGCGAACGTAAAGGTGCTGAACATTGTGGAGAGCTCTTTGCATCACATCACAATATTCCGTTATCTTTCATTTCGCCAGACTGGAAGAAGTCCCAACATTACGAGGACGGTAAAGCGAACATCGATTTCGACCATCATCAATCGATAGTAAATTATGCAAGTAAATTGCCCAATTCGTGCCTGATTGCATTCTGGGATAACGCAACTTTCGACACTAAGGATTTGATTGAGCGTGCTGTCAAAGCACAACTTCATGTATGTATTGTTAATATTCTTGACCATTCTAGCAAATGGATTTCTTAACGCAATTACAAAACGGAGGATTTAGATATGAATAATAACACAACATTCGAAACGTTAAATAGCAAAACATTAACTAAGGCACAGATTGCCAGAGCGTATAAGGCTGAAAAGATTAGCCGTAATGAAGCATTGTATCTTCTGTATTGTAACGGATTTATATCCCTGAACGAATTGATTGCTATAGAAGCACAATAAGATTCGTTCAATTTAACACCGTAATCGACGGGTCGTGATTGTTCATTTCTATGAATGGTTGCGACCCGTTCTTTTTTATTCCTAATAACCAAAAAATAAAACTTTATGGAGGTATGAATTATGTTATTAGTAAATGCACTTAAGGACAATAAGCCACGCTTCAATAAGCAAGGCAATATGAAGTTAGGAGAAGGTATCTATTCTTGGAGCAAGTTGTATGGAGATATGGATTATAAGTATCTTCTGTTTGGCGAAGAAAAGACCGTTAAAGGAACTTGCCAAGGTTGTTGCGAAGGTTGCAAAGGGACTTGCTATGTTAAGAAGTCTATGCGTTACTCAACTGTCATTGCGTCACATATCCGTAACACATTAGCGTTCCGTAACGATATTGATTGGGCGTTTGATATTCTGAATGGATTTATTGATCGTGCTAGAAAGAAGCCGATTGCAGTTCGTATTGACCAGAGTGGAGAGCTTGAGACTGTTATAGAGTTCCTGAAATGGAATGAGTCAGCATTGAAGCATCCGAAACAGCAGTTCTTCATTTATACTAAGCGTTTTGACATTGTGATTCCAACGCTTCTTCGCCTGTATGAAGAAGGCGATTTAGCACCTAACTTCGTTATCAACATTTCTATTTGGCATGAATTGGGTATCAAAGAATTCCAGCAAGTAAAGCATATTCCGAATGTAAAGGCGTTTGTCTATGATGACGGAAAGTTCGATTATGCAAAGTATGGTATCGTTCCGCAGACATGGTGTAACGCATATGGTGATGATGGAAAGTTAAATCACGATATCACCTGTGCGAAGTGTAAGAAATGTTTCAATTGTCATCCTAAATGTCAGATTATCTTCTGTCACGAACATTAATAATGGAGGTATAAAGCTATGAAGAAGAATAATAAGAAAGATATGTTTGGTTTCTGTGACGCTATCAACTGGAAAGCGGTTGATAAGGCACTTGCAGACCCTGAGAAGCGTAAGGTACTTGAGAATATCCTGTTGAAGGATGAGAAGAAAGCTAAGGAGGTTAAGTAATTATGAATAACACTAGAACTTTAGAAGACATTGTCTATGAGATTAAAGATTATTTCGAAGATAACGAAGAAGAATTCAATGAGATTATCGAAGTCATGGATAGCATCAACGGCATCTTAGGTGACGACCGTATCTATCAGATGGAAGAACTTGACGAATTGTATGCTGGCACTGAACCGTCCGAAGTTCTTCGTCGTGCGTTCTTTGGATATGATTATGATGATTCCTATATTTCGAATGGTCGTGAAGATAACGATTATGCACCGTTCAATCCGAACCGTGAGTACTTCTACTTCAACGGATATGGAAATCTTGTATCGACGGACAATATCGATTATTCCGACAAGTTAGACGACTGTTTCGTTGACGACTTGATTGCAAATCGTCACGAATTTCCGTATATTCCATCGGAAGTTGAAGAACTGATTGATGAGTATGAAGCACTTGAAGAGGAAGCGGAGTAATCCGCTTCCTTGAATAATATCATGGAGGTATGAAATCATGAAAAAGACTAGTAAGAAGCTTAATGAAGTTAAGAAAGAAAAGAAAGACGTAACTTATGTTAACTATGCACTGCCATTCACGTTCGGTGCCGAATCGAAGAAGTTATATCAACCTGTATATGATGATACTCTTCTTCAGCCTGATAGAACGTTTTGGTATAACGACAATTACGATAGATTCTAAGGAGGTAGCTTAATATGAAAAAGAAAGCTGAATATGTAGAAGTAAAGTTCTATGGTGCTGTAAAGACAAATGTTGTTATGAAACTTAAGAGGCACTATGTAGAACATATCCAACGTGCCTGTGAAGACTATTTGAAAGAGACCGAAATGATTGGTAACGAATGTGCATTCACCGACAGTATTTTGGAATGCATTTTCAAAGAAGCAAATAAATTGCAAGAACTTCAAGGAGGTATTGAATCATGATTAATATTAGAGAATTACTTGACAACAACGATTATGAAACTATCCGTAATATGGATAAAGAAGAGTTTGATAATGCTATGAAAGAAGAGCATGGCATTTCGCAAGACGAATATGAAGTATCTTATGGTAAGTATTATAAAGAAGCGTTAGACCTTTGCAATGCAATTCGTATCTTTGCAGAGAATCCAGACAATCTGGATAACTTCGAATGCTATA
>OCVV012879892.1_pt1 | contig 39401 bp, 27 predicted proteins | sample 1539721 | NCBI WGS metagenome assembly OCVV01 (sample SAMN02144230, study PRJEB22623) | gut metagenome | biome: sheep rumen | host: Ovis aries | place: New Zealand | reverse complement strand
GTCACCTACATCATCGGATCGGAAGACGGCATGCATCAGAGCGAATACCTGCTGACCGTAACGAAAGTGGACGAAGAAGAAACTACGGACTTCGAAAACGAAGAGGCAAACAACCCGATTGTCAAGACGCAGTACTTCAACGTCAGCGGACGCAACATCGGCCGATACATGATCAAGGTTGACACGTACAAGAACGGTAAGAAGAAGGCAGAAAAGTTCATACCTAAAAACTAATGACTTCCTACCATAAACAAAGAGAGTCCGGCACATCAGGTGTCGGACTTTTTTTTGCTTTTCATATCGGATGTCCTTAACTTTGCGCTCACAAAAAACACAACCATCATGTCAACCTATACCGTAAGTGACACACGAAAAGTAACGACCAAACGATTCCAAGAGATGAAAGACAAAGGAGAAAACATCTCCATGTTGACCTCCTATGACTATACCATGGCCTCGCTTGTAGACCAAGCTGGCATTGACGCTATCCTGGTCGGTGACTCTGCATCGAACGTCATGGCCGGCAACACCACTACCCTGCCTATGACACTGGACCAGATGATTTACCATGCCAAGAGTGTCACCAAAGCCGTAAAGAGAGCTCTCGTTGTCGTTGACATGCCTTTCGGCAGTTATCAAGGGAACCCAGACAAAGCTTTGGAAAATGCTGTCCGCATCATGAAGGAAACTGGAGCTGATGCCCTGAAACTGGAAGGGGGCATTGAAATCATTGATGCCGTCAAAAAAATCCTGGCTGCCGGAATACCTATCTGTGGGCATTTGGGTCTTACGCCTCAGAGCATCAACAAATTCGGAACCTATACTGTTCGGGCAAAAGAAAAAGAAGAAGCCGAAAAACTCCGATCAGACGCAAGGATATTGTCGGAAGTCGGATGTTTTGCGATTGTCATTGAAAAAGTACCAGCGCAATTGGCCACGGAAGTAGCTCAAGACGTCAGGATACCCATCATTGGAATCGGAGCCGGAAACGGAGTTGATGGCCAGGTACTTGTCGTTAACGACATGCTGGGCATGGATGCCAGTGAATTCTCACCTCGTTTTGTCCGGAAATATGCCCAATTGGGTCAGATCATCAATGACGCAGTGCAGAATTACATCTCTGACGTAAAGACCGGAGATTTTCCTAATGAGAAAGAATGTTATTAGAAAAGACATACTCTGAAAGGCATACATAAGATACCATGGGGAGTCAGGCGCTGTCCAACCACAGCATGACTCCCCTACTCTTTCTTAGCAAGAAGCCGACAAAGGATGGACAGAAAAGAGCGATACAACAACTACAGCAAGAGATTGCGAGAGCGATTTGGAGGACAACGCATACAGAAAATCTCCATTAACGGAGGATTCTCATGTCCGAACAGAGACGGTCGTATCGGTACAGGAGGCTGCACCTTCTGCAATAACAAAACCTTCGTCCCTGATTATTGCCGAGCCGTCTCCGGAATCAGTCAGCAAGTAGAAAAAGGGATCGATTTCTTTCACCATAAATACAAAACGCAATCCTACCTTGTCTATTTTCAATCATACACCAGCACCTATGCAGGAGAAAGAACCGGGAGGGAACGAGTCCTTTTCCTGAAAGAGCGATACGAAGACGCCATAAAAAACAAGAAGGTAGCAGGTATTGTCATCGGTACGCGTCCTGACTGTATTGACAAGGAGTTGCTTGACTATCTTGCAGAGCTAAACAAAAGTACCTTCGTCAGCATTGAATATGGCGTAGAATCTACGCATGATGAGACCCTTCAGCGGATTCATCGCGGTCACGATTTTGCCTGCAGCAGGCAAGCCATACTGGCAACGGCAGAGCGAGATATTGAAGTTGGTGCACACATCATACTTGGATTGCCGCAGGAAAGCAAAGATGACATGATAGAAACGGCCTTACGCCTAAATCAACTTCCCATAAAGAGTCTGAAACTGCATCAATTACAACTGATACGAGACACTGCCATGGGAGACTCCTATCTGAGGCATCCAGAACAATTCCATCCTATGGAAATGGGCGAATATATAGACCTTTGCATTGATTTCCTGGAACATCTTGATTATCGAATTGGAATAGAACGATTCGTCTCCTCATCTCCGTCCGAGCTGTTGCTTGCGCCCAAGTGGGGAGTCAAAAACTTTGAGTTTACTGCCAAACTGGAGAAACGCATTAAAGAAAGAGACACTTGGCAAGGCAGACTGCTCGAAAAAGACATAAAAAAATAGTATTTTTGCATTTTACCGCATCACATAACCATTCCACCGCAAGAGGTATATCCCCATGATAAAGAGTGCCAAATATGCATTACTGTTCCTAGTTCTGCTGACGACCTTTCATGTTGCAGCAACGGAATACAAGATATTCGGCTACGTCTATCTCCCCAACCGTGAAGCGGCATCTTATGCCAGCGTGCAGGTAAACGGATCCCAACAAGGTACAATGACGCGAGAGAACGGATACTATGAACTGGAATTTTCCATTCCGGATACCGGAAGTGTCTCCTTCCGCTATGTCGGATGCAAAACTCAGGTCATCCCCATCAACGGAAAACGGAAAAACATCCAGAGGATTGTCTATCTGGAAGAAGATGCCACACTACTGAACGAAGTCAGCATACGCGAATTCAAGAGAGAAAACAGTACGATGAACAATCTGGATATCAACGATTTGAATCTGATACCCAGTCAGAATGGAGGAATAGAAAGTGTACTGACCACACAAGCCGGCGTTGCCAGCCACAACGAACTCTCTTCGCAATATTCCGTGAGAGGTGGAAGTTATGACGAAAACTGTATCTATGTCAATGGCATTGAGATATACCGTCCACTTCTGATTCGAACAGGAGAACAAGAAGGTCTGAGTTTCATCAACTCTGACATGGTGGAGAGTGTCAACTTCTCCGCTGGTGGATTTGCTCCCTCGTACGGAGACAAGATGGCCTCAGTACTAGATATACGTTACAAGCAACCCAAAGGGGCGGAAGGCAGTGTCACAGGAAGTTTTCTCGGAGGTCAAGCCTACTTCGGCCAAGGCAGCAAAAACGGCCGATTCACCCAATTGCATGGGATACGTTACAAGAGCAGCGACTATCTGTTCCGAAGTTTGGACACAGAAGGTGACTACGAACAGAAATTCATCGACTACCAGACCTATCTTACCTTACAATTCTGCAAGAACTGGAAGGTCGGATTTCTCGGCAACTTCTCACGCAACAGATACAACAGCATACCGGAAAGCAGGACAGCCACGTTCGGAACCATCCTCTCGCCTACCACATTCCGCGTTTATTTCGACGGAGAAGAGAAAGACATTTTCCAGACACTTTTCGGCGCAGCAACATTAGAATACACCTCATCGAATGGCATCAACCTCGGACTAATAGCATCCGCCTACCAAAGCGATGAACGAGTCAACTATGGCATCAACGGAGAATACTGGATAGGCGAAAGTCTGAGCGATGAGTTTGACGCTTCGTATTCCACCTCGCTCGGAACGGGCAGCTATCTGGATTATGCACGTAACCATTTGAAGACCGATGTCATCAATATTGGGCACCGTGGCAGTTGGAAAGATGGCCACAACACACTGAAATGGGGTGTCAGCGTACAACAGGAAAAAATTGACGACCAGATCACCGAGTTTCAGACACGTGATTCTTCGGGATATACCCTCCCCCGTTCGGCAGAGAATCTACGTGTTGCATACAACCTAAGCAGCGACAATGAGAACGAAACATGGCGAACACAAGCCTTCGTTGAAGACCAGTACCGCTGGAAGACTCGTCTCGGCACCATCAGTCTGTCAGGTGGTGTAAGGGCACAATACTGGACATTCAACAAAGAGTGGCTTGTATCGCCGAGAGCAACAGTGGCATTTTTTCCTTCAAAGATGGAAAACTGGGGATTCCGTTTCTCCTCTGGTCTATACTATCAAGCACCTTTCTACAAAGAGATACGTAGAATCATGACAGACGAATCCGGTAATGCCAATGTTCAGTTAAACAAAGACATCAAGGCTCAGCGTTCTCTGCATTTTGTAGCGGGAAGCGACTATTACTTCCGTGTAAGCGGACGTCCATTCAAATGGACGACTGAACTCTACTTCAAACCGGCAGACCGAGTCGAAACCTATACCGTGGACAATCTAAAAATCACGTACAGCGGAACCAACGATGCCAAAGCCTGGACAGCCGGTCTTGACACAAAACTCTTCGGAGAATTTGTTCCCGGAAGTGATTCCTGGATTGGTCTCTCACTGATGCAGTCAAAAGAAAAGCAGGACGGCAGTAATGAATGGGTATCACGTCCCAACGAGCAACGTTATGGTGTCACCGTTTTCTTTCGTGACTATATTCCAGGAGCTCCGAAATACAAAGTACAACTAAGATTTGTATGGCAGGACGGATTCCCGTTCTGGGCATCCGGTGTCACTGCACACAGGGAGAACAACACCAACCGTTCAAGAGCATACAGACGGGTTGATATTGGGCTGACACGAAGCATCAGCAAAGGGGACTATGCGTGGATTGACCGCACACGCCTCTTCTCCGCGGTAAAAGAAGCGAACCTTGGCATTGAGGTTTTCAACTTATTGGACATCAACAATGTCGCCTCCTACTATTGGGTCACCGATGTTGTCAACATCCGACATGCAGTACCTAACTATCTAACAGGAAGACAGTTGAATCTACGCCTTCGATTAGATTTCTGAGATAATCAGACAAAAAAACGCCAACATTTATTTCAAGAAAAACAAAGAGACACTCAACTCTGACGCTGATACGTCTTGATAATACAGAGAGAATATGAGATTTAATGAACTTGGTTTGAAAGAAGAACTCCTGCAGAGCATTGAAGAATTAGGTTTTGAAGAAGCGATGCCGATACAGGAGAAAGCCATTCCTTTCGTATTGAACGAATCGAAAGACCTCATTGCCATGGCACAGACGGGAACGGGAAAGACAGCCGCCTTCGGTCTGCCCCTCCTACAAAAAACCGACACGAGTCTGCGTCAGACACAATCTCTCATACTGGCTCCCACCCGAGAACTTTGCGTACAGATTGCCAACGATCTGAAGAACTTCGGAAGGCATCTGAAAGGTCTGAACATCGTAGCGGTATATGGAGGCGAGAACATCATCATCCAGTTGCGAGCATTAGACATTACTCCCCAGATCATCGTAGCCACTCCGGGGCGCCTAATAGACCTGATGAAACGAGGGAAAATTCATTTGGAAGCAATTCGTCATCTGGTGATGGACGAAGCGGATGAAATGTTGGACATGGGATTTCAGGAAGACATCGAAACCATTCTTGCCAGCACGCCAGACATGCGTCGCACCCTTCTCTTCAGTGCTACCATGCCGAAAGAAGTGGAACGCATTGCACAACGATACATGCAGGAGCGGGAGCAGATAGTCATCGGAGCCAAAAACTCAGGGACCGAGAATGTCGAGCATATCTACTACATGGTACAGGCAAAGGATAGGTATGCTGCACTGAAACGCATTGTAGATATTCATCCTGAGATCTATGGCATCGTATTCTGCCGCACACGTCAGGAGACGCAAGACATAGCCTCCCAACTGATGCGAGACGGGTACAATGCCGATGCCTTGCATGGGGATTTATCACAGGCGCAACGGGATCATGTAATGAACAAATTCCGCGAGAAAAGTCTCCAGCTACTTGTTGCTACAGACGTAGCAGCCCGTGGTTTAGATGTCAACAATCTGACTCACGTCATCAACTACAACCTGCCAGACGACAACGAAAGTTATAACCACCGAAGCGGACGAACAGGACGTGCAGGGAAAAAGGGCACTTCCATTGCCATTATCCACACGAGGGAACGAGGACGCATCAAAGCGATAGAACGGGTTATAGGCCGACGATTCGAACAACGAAGGGTACCTACGGGAGAGGACGTTTGCAAAAAACAACTTTTCCATCTTATTGACAGGATGGAAAAAGTTGAAGTAAACGATGCTCAACTCGGGCCATTGATGGAGGAAGTAATCAAAAAAACAGACTACTTAAGTCGGGAGGAACTGCTACGTCATTTTGTAGCCTTGGAATTCAATCGTTTTTTAGACTATTACAAAGACGCCCGAGACCTGAATGTGCCAGAGAAAAAAGATCGGAGCGAAAGCGGAGAAAGAACGAAAAATGGAAAGAGCCGGAAAAGCGGTCGGAAGACACAGCTGAAAATAGACATGGGACGCAATGAGGGAATCACCCCAAAACGTCTTCTTGCCATGATAAACGAGGTAACGGGAGACCGAAGCATCAGTGTTCAGAACATCGACATCGCACCACATTACAGTTTTTTTGAAGTTTTCGAAGACCAGAAGGACAAACTCACACATTCCTTCAAACAGACCGATGTCAGTCTTTCTGAAGTAAAAGGTCGCCGCTCGGAAAAGCGACAAGATCGCAACGTCAAACAAACGAAGAAAAAAGAAAAACGGAAGAAAAAAGAAGAGAAAACCGGAAACGCGGAAAAATGGTACAGCCAATACGAAAAACGCAATGGGCATAAATAGGGGGAGGAATATCTTCCTTCATAAAGAAGACAAGGAGATCATTTGACATCAAAAGAAGAGCATAGGAACACCCAGAATGCTCAGTCCAAACTACTGAGCCGGAGTTATGTCATGGCATGTGTAGCAAACTTCTTTTTCCAGTTTGCACGCTATGTGATAGAACCAATTCTTGCCTTATACATAGCTGAGACGTGGGGTTCCAGTCGCACTGAAGTCGGATGGGTATTGGCAGGCTATGCAATAGCGACACTCATGATTCGTCCTTTCTGCGGGTATATGGTGGACCGCATAGACCGCAAACGTATGTACCTCATCGCTCTGCTAAGTTTTTCCCTACTTTTTGCAGGCTACCCTATAGTGCGGATTGTCGGATTATTTGCTCTGCTTCGTATCCTGCATGGTCTATCAATGGGAGTATTAGCCGTATCTGCAAACACGATTGTCATTGACATCAGTCCATCTGACCGTCGGGGTGAAGCGTTGGGGTACTATGGCATCATGAACAACTTTGCCATGGCGATAGGTCCTGCCGTAGGTTTCGGCCTACACCATTTGTACGGATATGATGCTGTCTTCTACTTTGCCCTACTCAGCAGCATGGTAGCACTGATTGCCGGGAATCTGGTTCAAGTACGCATTCCTCGCACACTAACGCTTCGCTCGACGGCAAGCAACATCATACAAAGAGACGCTGGAAAAGAAACAACGCTACTCAGTCTGGACCGATTTATCCTGCTGAAAGGGCTACATGCGGGCTTCAACCTATTTCTGCTTGCCATCCCCTATGGCATGATTATGTCGTACATTGCCTTATACTGCGACGAGCTGGGTCTTTCGGAAGGTTTCGGTCCATTCCGTGGTACAGGCCTATTCTTCTTATGTATGGCTGTAGGCATCATCCTCTCGCGAATGACGAGCGGAAGGTATGTAGACCGCGGTCATCTCACTGAGGTCATATCTATCGGCACCGTGCTATGCAGTATTGCAGTGACAATCCTCTCGTTGGCGGGAATGGTTCAGACTAATGAGTTGATTCTTCTGCTCATGTTCAACACGGGTGCTTTTCTGTGCGGATTCGGTTACGGGTTGATCTTCCCTGCCATGAACACGTTGTTCGTCAACCTTGCTTATCACAATCAGCGAGGCACCGCCTCTGCCACGTATATGACCACATGGGATATCGGCATTGGACTTGGAATGCTCATCGGAGGTGTGATGGGTGATCACACTGCCTACTCCTACGTTTTTGCGAGCGGAGCAGCGGCCAACCTATTGAGTTGGTTCTATTATGAACGAAAGACGCGGAAACATTACCTGAGAAATAGGCTGGAGGGCGGAGAATGAAATATAATCTCATAACGATAATAGGTCCGACAGCCTGCGGGAAAACGGCTCTTGCCACTCAATTAGCCGCACAGACGGATGCAGAAGTCATCAGCGGAGACTCCAGACAGGTGTACCGAGACATGGATATCGGAACAGGGAAAGACTTGGAAGACTACATCGTTAACGGCAAAGTCATACCGTATCATCTGATAGATATCGTTGATGCTGGTAAGAAATACAATCTCTTTGAATTTCAGAATGATTTCCACAAGGCATACACGGACATACGCAGACGTGGACGCCTGCCTATTCTATGCGGAGGATCGGGGCTTTACATTGAGAGTGTGTTGCGGGAGTACCACATGCAACACGTTCCCGAAAATCCCGAACTACGGAATCGTCTTTCTGGCAAAACGTTAGACGACCTGACAGCGATTCTGAAAAGTTATAAAGAGAATCTTCATAACACGACAGACATAGACACTCCCAAACGAGCCATCCGTGCAATCGAAATTGAAGAATACATTCGAAATCACCCAGCGAAAAAGCTCGATGAAAGCCATTCGGAAAAAATTCACAGTCTGACCATTGGAATCGATGTCAGCAGGGAGAAAAGAAGGGAAAACATCAGTAAGCGACTCGCTGAGCGCATAGAGGGAGGACTGATAGAAGAAGTGAGAACCCTTTTGCAAAAAGTAAGTCCAGAAGACCTACTGTACTATGGACTGGAATACAAGTATGTAACGCTCTACTGTACCGGAAAAATCAGCATAGAAACCATGACCACCGAATTAGAGATTGCCATCCACCAATTTGCAAAACGTCAAATGACCTGGTTCAGAGGCATGGAAAGGAGGGGCGTAAAAATCAAGTGGCTACCTTACGAGATGGAGGACGAAGAGAAAATAGCGAAAATCAAGGCCTTATACGAAGAACCAGCATAGGAACGACAACATACCTTATTGAGTAACCGTAAAAGACAGAAGCATCAAACACAATCCCACTCCTCCAATCCCCAAACCCGCAATTATCCTATTTTGTCACACAAGACAGAACAACCGTCTCCCAATATTCACTATCTTTGATTTTGAATTTGTGAAGAACGCGTTTCGTATATTATGAAAAAACATGCAGAGATTTTGGTCTATGGACTATTGACAACATTTACATTGTCATTGTCTTTAGCTCTCTGTTGTCTCCTTTTCACCACTTATTCTTCAGCAAATAGGACTGATACGACAGGCAAGAGTATTCTCCGCGCTTCCGACAGTATTCCTCTCTACGCTATTCCGGCACGTGTAACGGCAAGCCGTCTATGTGAGAAGAAGCCCTTTTCCTTCCTTTCTCTGAGTATTGCCGGTCAGGAGATGCCTTCTTGTCCGACTTCTCCTTTTCTCTTCCGGATTGCTATTGAACAAGAACATTACGACCAAGCATACCTACGGAAGATCTTATTCCCATTTCTGTGGTTTGGATAGATTTGTCACATACACTCCCCTCGTTCCCTTAACAAATCATCTTTAAATAATCATTCTAAAAATTGAGATCATGGACAAATCAAGCATTATACTTGGTTCGATTATGATTGCATTATTCATTGGTCCGTTCATTCTTGTTGCCTTGAACAATAAGCGGAAGAAGAAGAACAAAGACCCAAAAGAACCGCAGAAATAATCACAATCGGGGATGTGAACCGGAAGTAACATCGACACCGATTTACATCCCCGATTTTATTACGATACAGACGCTTCACCATTGACAAAAAACGCAAAGCAGACCCCATGGAACACTTACCATCGCTGATATCAGATTTGGCCGTCATACTCATCCTCGCCGGTGTTATCACCATTGTCTTCAAGCGCCTTGGACAACCCGTCATCCTTGGATATATCCTTGCCGGTTTTTTCACTGGTCCAAGTCTTGACCTCATCCATCTCACCGACACAGAAAATATCAGAACATGGGCTGATATCGGTGTAATCTTCCTCCTCTTCTCCATCGGACTGGAATTCTCCTTTAAGAAACTATTCAAAATGGGGGCGACCGTCTTCATCACAGCCATCACCGTAATCATTGGAATGATGACAGTCGGATATCTAACGGGGCTAATGCTGGGATGGAGTTCCATAACATCTCTTTTTTTAGGCGGCATGATGGCCATGTCATCCACCACTATCATCATCAAGACCTATGAGGATCTCGGAGTCAAGAACCAACTTTTTGCCAGCAACGTCATCGGTGTATTGATTATTGAAGACCTCTTTGCCGTCATTCTCATGGTATTGCTTGCCACTATTGCAGTCGGAGGAACCGTCAGTGGCGGGGACATTGCTTTCCGCATTCTGCGTCTTTTCATATTTCTACTCATTTGGTTCGCAGCCGGTATATTCATTCTCCCTACCCTACTGAACAAAGCTCGAAAATGGCTCTCGGACGAGACTCTAACCATCATATCCGTTGCACTTTGCTTTTCCATGGTATTGCTTGCCACCTCCTCTGGATTCTCTTCTGCATTGGGAGCATTCGTCATGGGTTCATTACTTGCCGAAACCATCTACAGCGAACGAATGGAAAAACTCATGCACCCGCTAAAGGATCTCTTCGGAGCCGTATTCTTTGTATCTGTTGGCATGATGATCAATCCGAACGCTCTCTTCACCAACATCCTACCCATCATCATCATTTCGATTGCAGTCATGTCCGGGCAGATATTCTTCGGAACAGTCGGCATGATATTCGGCGGTCAAACCCTTAAGGTCGCGATGCAGAGCGGATTCTCGCTTGCACAAGTCGGAGAATTCGCATTTATCATCGCATCACTTGGAGAATCACTAGGAGTAACGGACCCAGCCATGTATCCGACTATCGTTGCCGTTTCCGCCATCACTACCTTCTTTACTCCCACACTCATTCGACGTGCTCTTCCCGCCTATGAGTATTTTACCGCACGCGCTCCCAAGCGACTCATCCAGACAATCAGCCGACTCTCTTTTGCACCTCAAATCGATGGTGAAACAAACGAGAAAAAGGAACTGTTCAAGGAAATTATCTCCATCCTAATCCTCCATCTATCCATTATTGCCTTCATCATTGTATTAGGGCTCCACTATGTTGTTCCCTTCGTCAGTTCATTCTTCGTCAACGAACTACCAGGCCGACTTATATCCGCCATCATCATCATCGGAGTCATGTCGCCATTCCTCCGCGCCATTATGATTAAAAAAAACAAGACTATACGTAAGGAACTCAAGAAAAAAGACCATGTCATCAACAAGGCACCTCTTGTCGGAATAATCGTCATCCGCACCTTTATATGTGGAGCCCTCGTCATCTTTGTCCTTTCAAATATATTTCATATCGGCTGGATCTTGTTAGGAATTGTTGCCATCGGCATTATATTCTTCCTATGGTTTTCGAAGCCAATCAAGAAGCAAAGCATCGCCATGGAGCAAAGATTCTTAAATAATCTTAACGAGAAAGAAGTTTGGAAAGACAAACAGCGAAGTATCAAAAAAAACGTCGTAGAATCACTATTAGACCTAAACGTACATCTGGCAGAACTCGAGATTGACCCCGAGTCAGAAAACGTAGGCAAACAACTGAAAAACACACAGATAAGACAAACTTATGGTGTCAATATCGTATCTATCAAGAGAGGGGAAAAACTGATCAATATTCCGAACGGAGATGAATACATTTTCCCGTTTGACAAGATTACCGTTGTTGGTTCTGACGAACAGATAGAGCGACTGAATAAAACACTTGCATCAAAGCCTCCAAAAGAAGAGACCACAAAAGAGAGCGTAACACTGAAACAGTTCACGCTAACAGAAAATTCATCTATCATAGGAAAGACCATTCGCAACACCACTCTTCGAGAAAAATACAACTGTATGATAGTCGGTATTGAGCGTGAAAATGAATCACTTGTCAATCCGGACATCAACGAGAACTTTAAAGAAAAAGATATCCTTTGGGTTGTTGGAGAACCAAAAAATTTGATTACATTAGCGCAGGATTTGAGATAATTAATAGAAAAATATTCTTTTTTATCTCAAAAAACAGAAACTACTCTGCGAACAATGCCTTATTGTGTCAAATGTGGAAAGATGCTCATAGAAAGAGCTTGTGAAGGGGAGCCTGCTCTCATTCCTTATTGTCCGCATTGCGAGGAATTCCGCTTTGAGACATTTAATGTAGCCGTCTGTACTGCTGCATTTTCTCCAGACCAAACCCAAATTCTCATGATGCGTCAATACGGAAGAGAGAAATACAACTTTCTGGCAGGCTACGTCAACAAAGGAGAAAGTGCGGAAGAAGCCCTTGAACGGGAAATGTTAGAGGAAATGAATCTTGTAGCGACAAAGAAGGAGTTTCTATACACTGCGTATTTTGCCAAAAGCAATACTTTGATGTTGAATTACCGCACTGTTGTTTCGACTGATGCTCTTACTGGACAAAACAAAAAGGAAGTGGATGATGTAAAATGGTTCACTTATGCAGAAGCGACGCGTTTTGTCATTCCAGGAAGTCTGGCAGAAAAGTTACTGATTTCATTAAAAGACCGATTCCTTATATCTACCCCCTAAGTCCATTCTGTGCCCATAACTAAAAAACGACTCTATGAAAACACTGATTCCGTTCCCACCCCTGCAAAAGAGCCTTATCATTCGAAAAATGCTCACTCCAATCCATGTAGCATCAAGTCTACTACTGATGGTATTTCTCTCTTCGTCATTCAATGCCGAAGCCATTCCACCTGGAATCAGCATAGACAAAAAAAGCTATCCTGTCACGGGAATTGATATTTCGCAGTATGTTGGTCCCGTTGATTTCAAACAGGTAAAGAAGAATCGTGAGGAAGTTGATTTCGTCTATATGCGTGCCACATTAGGCACATCGAAAACGGACACAAAATTCGAGACCTACTACACAGACGCAAAAGAGGAGGAATTGCCAGTTGGTGTCTATCACTTCTTCAAATTCAGGGAAGGTGGATCTGCACAGGCAAACCACTTCCTTAAAACGATTAAGGGAAAGGATTTTGAGTTGCCATTGGTATTGGACGTAGAAGAATGGGGAAACCGGGGGCAATTCAACCGTCAGACCATCATTACCAACATCCGTGCCTTTATTCGCACTGTAGAAAGAGAGCGGAACGAGAAAGTTATATTATACAGCAATCGGAATACGTACAACAAATATCTGAAGGGCAACTTTCCTGATGCTCAGATCTGGATCTGCTCATTCAAGGATCCAGACAGCTACAATCTCTCATGGCTTTTCTGGCAACACAGTCACAGAGGGAAAGTCCGTGGGGCCACAGGACTTGTAGATCTCAACACATTCAACGGCAGCAAAGAAGACTGGCAGGCATTTCTCAAGGACTGCGAGAACATCAAAAAAGAGAATCAAAAGAACAGAAAAAGGACTGCTGTCCGGTAGAATTATTCTACTTCGTCATAAGAGAGTTTTCGCACTCTTTTTTCCAGCCATCATAACTAACTGTCACAAAAATTCCGTTGCGTCTCAGGAGCCACTCAAAACCTGAGACGCAACCTTTTTCTAGTCCATTAAGACTCAAGCAGGGGAAATGATATAGTGAAGGTTGTTCCTTTTCCCGTTGTCGTAGTAAACGATATCTTACCGTTATTAGAGTCTACGATATTATTAACGATAGCGAGTCCCAATCCCGAACCGGAAGATTTTGTGGTGAAATTAGGCAAGAAGATGCGGTCACGGATCTCCTCTGGGATACCCATTCCATTATCGGTAAAATTGATATGTACATAATCACGATCACTCGTTGCTGAGACGGAGACGTAACGCACTTTCTGGTTGCGTGGAATTGCCTGTATAGCATTCTTAAGCAAATTGGAGAACACCTGAGACAACTGTTCTGGATCAGCCAGAACCGATGGTGGATTCTTGGAGATGTCAGGGGAAATGTGTAATGAGACATTGACCCCTTCAGGATTAGACTGAAAGAGTTCGACAGACGTTTGTAAACGGTTAATAATATCCAGCGGTCGTCGTTTTGCTTCCGGCATACGAGCGAAGTCAGAGAATGCCGTTGCGATATTGGAAAGAGTATCTATCTGTTCGATAAGCATGTGTGTTGTTTTATCGAAATATGCCTTGAAACGCTCTGGATCATCGGAATCACGAAGTCGTTGAAGCATCTGAACAGAAAGGCGCATAGGGGTCAAAGGGTTCTTAATTTCGTGTGTCACCTGACGAGCCATCTGTTTCCAGGCTGATTGTCGTTCAGAGAGAGCAAGTCGTTCAGCCGCCTCTTCAAGTTGATCTACAAGTCGGTTATACTGCGCGACAAGTTGTGAAATCTCATCATTGCCGGAATAAGAGAGGTGGGAGTTGCTTCCGCGCAGGCGGAAGAGCCGAAGGCGCTCGGAAAGAAGCTTGAGAGGTCGAGCAAATTGCCGAGCAACGAGAAGGGAGAGGAATGCAGCAACGAGAAGAATAACAAGATAGATAGAAATCATGATTGACAAGAGCGAGAACAGTTCTCGCTGCATATCGTCGTAGGAATACCATGACGGCACGCAGAGCCATGCGATCAGACGACCAGAAGAATCGAAAAGCGGAGCATAGGAAGCTACGTAGCGCAGTTGTCCTACATGTTCGGTCAGAATAGAGGGTCCGTCTGGTGGTACTGAAGTGGATTTGGACACAGAATGAGTAAGAACCATGGGGTTTAGGAGAGGGGAAAGCAGTCGTCGTGAGAACAAAAAAGGTTGAGAGGAAGCCATGAGGTGTCCGGAAGGAGAATAGAGATGAAGATCCGTCTCATAGGTAGATGCTATGTCCTGGCATAGGAAATTGAGATCTTCGCGGGAAAGGATTCGCAGAGAAGCCGAGTGTCGGAACGATTCATCCAGATATTTTCGTATGTAGCGAGTTCGATTAAGCAATGTCGCATTACGACGATGTTGGTAGGAACGTACCATATAGAAAGAAGAGAGCACACCAACAAGGAGGAACGCCCCCATGAGGAGCATAAAAAAAGCGAGTTGCATCTTAGAGACAAAGCCCAAAGAAAGACTAGAGCGTCCATTGCCCCACCATCGTACAGCAAGATAAAAGAAACGTGCCAAAAGAACAAGGACCGCAAAAAACAAGAAAATGCAAGCCCAGAAGAAAAGCAGTGCAGTAAAGGAATCTGTCCCTGGACGTGTAACCACAATAATATCCGGACGTGAATTCTGGAGAGGTCTTCGTTGTGAGAACCAGACAAAATGCGTCGCATCATTGAAAGAGAACGAGAACGAAGAAGAGTGACGGTCGAGAGGTATCCAACGGTCGTCCGTCGGAAAATCGTAGCGTCCTCGTCGCGTCACGCAGATACCGTTAACATATCGAGCAAGGGAGAGAGTCTGGGAAATGTCCGGTTCATCATCAGAACGCAGAAGTCCTGTAGGATAGCTAAAAGAAGAAGATGATGAGACCGACCGGAATGCAAGATAGACAAAAGCATCTGGGGTCTCAAGTCGGGCAAGATAGTCAAAGGAAGACAAGTGTGACGGGCAGTAGCGGAAGCGTGTATCAGCAATAGGTTCTGCAGACTGAAGCAATCTCTCATAAAAACTGCGCATTGTCAATACAGAAACGGAAGAATCATTTTTAAAACACGGAGCGACCTCGATCTCATAATTATTCCAATAACCGCGGAAATAGGTACGACGAAGGTAGTCTGACAAAGACGAAGAGGCCATCGCTTCCGATCCGTCATTATGAGTTGAAGGAGACAAGAATGCCGTATCGACTGGTAACGAATCGGGAGACATTGCAGGGAATCGGCGGCGAAGGGTCGAATCCACATCAACGAGGGCAAGTCGGCGATCACGAGAAAGACGGCGGTTAAGATCCTCGAACATCACTTCGGAAAAAACATCTCTATCAAGTCGGTCAGAAGAATCGAGAGATTCAGCGAGTGCCACCATTTTACGCTGCTGTCGAATTCGACTATGATAGAGAGAGAACAGAACGACGAAAGCAGACCCTATAAAGAGCAATGACATAAGTGGTGAAAGGGCAAAGAGAGAGTGAGAGGAACGGAGAGTCAGCAGGTCTATAAGTGTAACAAATGCGAAATACCAAAGTGGCAAGAAGAATGAAGTGTCAGGAGTTTGGAGGAAGAAAAAAAAGATGATTGTAATGCTGACATTAGTCAACAAAAGAGATCGAAACAGGTTAGGAAAACGCAAGAGGAGGAGAAATCTATATCGAAAGACGACAAAAACGACGAGGAGGAAAAAGACAATACAGAACGCAAGAAAAGACGGTAAAGAAAAATCGTCCAGTGTTGTAAGGACAAAGGAGAAGGTTGAATTATAAATGAGATTAGTAAAAAGAATATAGACGAAACAAGCAAAGAGAACCGACAGGGCATGGAGGAGAAAAAAGGTAAAACGAGAATGTCGTCGAAGGAAGAGAGAGAGACGGAGGAAGTCTCCATGAACAACAAACCAAAGAAAAGCCAAAAAGAGGAAAAGCGTCAAGAAGAACAGTTGTCCGAGCGAAGAAAACAAATCTCCGGAGGCATACCATAGAGGAGAGAAAAGGTCTGAACGGAAAAACTCGGAAGGCCATGCTTCCCAAAGGCAGTAACAAAGAGGCAGGCCGAGTAACAACAACAGCAGAAATCCATAGGGAAGAGGCATTCGAGGCCAATTAAACAGCCAGCGATAGGACGAAGCCACAGCCCAAAAGAACAAGAAAAGAGCGATAACGAAAAACGCATCAGAAAGGAAAGAAAGGAACCACGAACCGTAACCAGCGAGGGTGTCGGGATCAAAGGAGAAAAGGTAGGTCCGTGAGTTTTCCTCATTCGTTCCATCATTCTGCAAGGACTGGGAAGAAAAGACGGGATACGGATCATTTGGAGACCCCTCAATGACACGGACTTCCGAAGACATTCTAAATCCCGTTGCAAAATCATTGATCAGATATTCATTGGGTCGTGCCCAGTCATTCTTGATTTTAATTAACGCTACGTAGGTATAAGGTTCCCGCTTACGAATAAGACGAACACTCCAAGCATGTGGCAAATGCAGGAAGGGGTTCGCCCAAATACGTGCGTAATAGTGTGGAGGTATCTCAGCCTGGTTGTTAGACCAAAACACAAGCGTATCATGACGGTAGATACCATACGTCAGGTCACGTTCTTCATCGGAAGCGACCAGCGCATAGAGTTGAGGGAAAGAAGCTCCGTTAACGTGAACAGAGACCAAGGAATCCAGTCGGGAAGAAGAGTGCCGAATGCGGTCATCGAGAGCAGATTGAAAGATATGGACATCCGAATCTGCAGAAAGAGGGAGAGAGCAGAAGAACCGGAAGACAAAAGCTGCGAGCAAAAGCAAAAAGAAAGCGATCAGAAAGAGACGGTGTGATCGTACTATCCGGAAGAAAGAGGCGCAACGAAACGAAGAAAGAGCCATAGGTTAAGAATATAAAACATCAATGATGATACCGTTCACCACGCAAAATGGTAAAAGCCCTGTAAATCTGCTCAACAAAGAACAGCCTTACCATTTGATGAGAAAAAGTCATTGGAGAGAGCGAGAGAAGAGAGGATGCCCGTTGATAGAGTTTATCGGAAAACCCATACGGTCCTCCGATGATGAAAACGAGACGGCGAGGAGACGCAGACATTCGTTTCTGGAGGAAAGTTGCGAATTCCGGAGAGGAAAATGAGTGTCCACGTTCATCAAGAAGAACAACATCATCGCCAGGTTGGAGAGCGTTGATTATGGTATCCGAATCGCGGCGTTTCTGTTCCTCGGCAGAGAGTGATGCAGCATTACGTAATTCAGGCAAAGTCTGGACTGAAAAATCCGCATAATGCACAAGACGTCGCAGATAGACATTTATACCTTCAGACAAATAGTTTTCGGTCGTTTTCCCGACTTGTAAAAGCACGATTTTCATCAGTCAAGATTTTGTAATATAAATTTATTACCTTTGTCATTTGAAAGTCGGTCGTCCACGACAACCCCCGTTCCATTTCAGGATGCAATAATCATGCAAAGAGACATTGCATTACATGAAAAGCGTAGAAACAGCCTCCATACAGATGTCAACACTACGAGCATCAGTTGCTGTTGCACCTCTCCTCCCCTACATCCTCTCAAAATAATTTGAGCAAAAAAACAGAAACAAATATCGCGATAAAATCACAAAACAAAAAAGAGCATCGATATAAACATTTGGTATCTTTTTTGCTTTTACTGAAGGCAGATTCACCATCCCACTCGGCAAAACAAACAAAAAAAAATGGAAAGCATGAGACAACGCATCACCGTCCTTCTGATATGCATCGCATCAAGCATCGGAATCATGTCGCAGACGAGCGACAAAGACCCCATTATAGAAGCTTTTCAGCAAGCCAATGCCAATTCGATAGCCTCTTATTTGAACGACAACGTCGAAATGGAGCTTCCCCAGACAGACAATTTCTATACTAAAGCGCAGGCAAAGAGCATTCTCGTGGACTTTTTCCGAAAGAACGAAGTAAAGGACTTCATCGTTGTGCACAAAGGAAACCGCGAGAATTCATCCTTCACCATCGGAACATTAAGTACGTCAAACGGAGACTTCCGGATTCTATACCACACAAAAAAGTCAAGTGGTACTCCGTATAATTTGATCTATCAATTGCGCATCGAAAAGACCGACACCCTCCATTAAGTCTCCACTCCCACTGTAACGAGAATAAACAACCATTCCACAAGAAGCGATGAACGACTTATCCTATCTGACACAAATTCCCTATTGGTTTGCCGAGGACATCGGCGATGGTGACCACACAACTCTGGCCTGTGTCCCACATGATGCAATTGGCAAGCAGCAACTATTAGTAAAGGAAGCTGGAGTGCTAGCTGGGGTGGAAGTTGCTAAGCAAATCATACAGAGTTTCGACCCAGAGGTTCAAATGAACCTATTCATCAGTGACGGGACAGAGGTAAAACCAGGCGACGTTGCCTTCACGGCAGAAGGAAAAGTCATTTCCTTATTGCAGATTGAACGTCTGATGCTGAACATCATGCAACGCATGAGCGGCATTGCCACCACTACGCGCCGCTATGTAAAGCTGTTAGAAGGGACACACACCCGAGTTCTGGATACACGTAAAACGACTCCTGGACTGCGAATGATTGAGAAAGAGGCCGTCAGAATAGGCGGTGGCACGAACCATCGTATCGGTCTATTCGACATGATCCTGATTAAAGACAACCATGTTGACTTTTGTGGCAGCGTAACGTATGCCATCAAACGTGCGCTAACCTATCTTGAAGAACACGGACTGGACTTAAAGATTGAGATCGAAGTCCGCAACTTCGACGAACTGCAGCAGGTAATTGACTGCGGCAACGTCGATCGTGTCATGTTCGACAATTTTTCTGTGGAAGACACCCGCAAAGCAGTAGAAATGATTGCAGGTCGATTTGAGACAGAATCCTCGGGAGGGATAACAGAATCCACCATCCGTTCCTACGCAGAAGCGGGAGTCGATTTCATTTCAGTCGGAGCTCTCACCCACTCAGTCAAGAGTCTCGACCTCAGTTTCAAAGCCATAAATGACTAAACACCACAAATGAAAGAACAAATCGTCTCAGCCGTACAGGCTGCAGTCAAATCGTTATACGGCATCGAAATAACGTCGGAAGACGTCCTGTTACAAAAAACCATGAAGGGATTTGAAGGAGACCTAACCGTTGTCACCTTCGCTTGGAGCAAACAAGCTCGGAAATCGCCAGAGATCATTGGAAAGGAAATCGGGCAATATCTTCTGGACAACAACGGAGACATCGTATCGGACTATAATGCAGTAAAGGGGTTTCTTAACCTAAATATTAAGAGTCAACTGTGGTTAAAGACCCTTAATCAGATAGACCAAAGCGAGAACTACGGCAAGAAGTCTGCGGGAGAAGACGCACCATTGGTCATGATTGAATATTCCTCACCCAACACCAACAAGCCTCTTCATCTTGGACACGTTCGCAATAACCTATTGGGATACTCTCTCAGCGAGATTTTAAAAGCCAACGGCAACAAAGTGGTACGTACCAACATCGTCAATGACAGAGGTATCCACATCTGCAAATCGATGCTTGCATGGCTAAAATGGGGCAATGGAGAGACACCAGCCTCAAGCGGAAAGAAGGGTGATCACCTGGTTGGAGACTATTACGTCATCTTTGACAAGCACTACAAAGAAGAGCAAGAGACGCTGATACAAAAATACACGTCAGAAGGCATGGACGCAGAGTCAGCAAAGGAGAAAGCCAAGAACGAAGCGCCTCTGATAAAAGAAGCCCATGAAATGCTAGTCAAGTGGGAAGCTGGTGATGAGGAAGTCCGCAACCTATGGAGCAAAATGAACGGTTGGGTATATAATGGATTTGACGAGACCTACCGTCGCATGGGCGTGGCTTTTGACAAAATATATTATGAATCACAGACATACCTACTTGGCAAGTCCAAGGTAGAAGAGGGTTTGGAGAAAGGCATTTTCTACCGTCGAGAGGACGGTTCTGTATGGGCAGACCTATCACAAGACGGATTGGACGAGAAACTTCTTATCCGTCAGGACGGCACATCCGTTTACATGACACAAGACATCGGAACAGCTAGTATCCGATTCAAGGAGTATCCGATTGACAAAATGATTTACGTAGTCGGCAACGAACAGAACTACCACTTTCAAGTACTCTCCATCCTATTGGACCGTCTTGGATTCAAGTGGGGTAAGGAACTAGTCCATTTCAGTTATGGAATGGTAGAATTGCCCAATGGCAAGATGAAAAGCCGGGAAGGAACGGTGGTCGATGCCGATGACTTGATGGACGAAATGATCAAGACGGCAGGAGACATGTCGAAAGACCGTGCCATTGCCATTGACGCATCAGAAGAAGAGAAGAAAGAGATTGCACGCATTGTGGGTCTCGGAGCTTTAAAGTACTTCATCCTAAAAGTTGACCCTCGTAAAAACATGCTGTTCAATCCAGCCGAATCCATTGATTTCAATGGCAACACAGGGCCATTCATACAATACACATATGCCCGCATCCGTTCGTTGTTGCGCAAAGCTACGGAGCAAGGGTTGGAAGCAAGAGAGGCAGACGAATCCGTTGTCTTGAACGAAAAAGAGACACAACTCGTGCAGTTACTCTCCACCTTCCCATCCGTAGTTGAGCAGGCCGGATGTGAATACAGTCCAAGTCTGATTGCCAACTATGCTTATGAAGTAGCCAAGACCTTCAACGGATTTTACCATGACTTCTCGATTCTGAAAGAAGAGAATCTCAAAGTGAAAAACATGCGATTGGTATTAGCACGAAGCACAGCGAAAATAATCCGGACGTCCTTATCTCTTTTGGGAATGGAAGTTCCAGAACGCATGTAGGCGTTAGTGGGCATTCTAAAGAACAAAAAAGTGCAGAAAAATATTCTGCACTTTTTTTGTCCTTGTATAAAGACAGGTCTTATTTACCTGCTTTCTTAATCTTATATCCGCAGGAAACCTTTCCTTTTTCAATCTTAGCCAGTTTCGGTTTGACCATCTGTCGTGCCATCAGAGACAGGCGATCAGTAAAGACGTGGCCTTCGATGTGGTCATACTCGTGTTGTACCACGCGGGCTGGATAGTCGCGGATCCACTCATCGTGTTCTTTCAAATTTTCATCCAAGTATGTGATATGTATTTCGTTGGGACGAGTCACATTACCTCCAATACCTGGCAAAGAGAGACACCCCTCTTCCATTGTCACCTCATCACCCGCTGTTTCGACAATCCTTGCATTGATGAATGTTTTCTTGAAATCGGCAAATTCCGGATGTTCCTCATCGGCAATGATTGATAAGTCAATCACAAACATACGTAGAGAAAGACCTATCTGTGGAGCAGCAAGTCCGATACCATTACCACACTTATGCAATGTCTCGAACATATCATCCACCAGTTGTTTCAGATCTGGGTAATCCACTGGTATCGGCTGTGCCACCTTGCGTAAGACGCTGTTCCCGTACAAATAAATCGGATATAGCATTGTAAAACCTTTAAGTAATTATCAATTATTCTGGAAACACCGAAGGCAAAGATACACCACCATCACGACTATCCATGTAAGACTGCAGAATTATCGTTGCAGAAATCTGGTCTACGAGCGCTTTATTACGTCGTTGCATTTTGTGCAGGCCACCCGTCAGCATGGTCCGTGCAGCCATTTTCGAGGTAAAGCGTTCATCCACCATCTTCACAGGCAGTTCGGGAGCTATCTCAGCCAGCATGGCCATGACTTCCTTCACCTTCTGCATTGACTGGGAATCAGAACCATTCATTTGTGTTGGTTTTCCAATGATGAAAGCCTCGACCTTCTCCTGTTTCAGATAATCCGTCAAGAAAGCCTTCAGTGATTTCGTCTGCACTGTAGTCAATCCATTCGGAGTTATCTGCAACGGATCTGTCACAGCAATACCCGTTCTGACCCCTCCCACATCCAATGCCAGCAATCTACCCATAGCTCACTCTGATAATCTATACGTGCTTTTTGTTTCGGTGTATGCAAAGATAAAAAACATGTCACACATCCAATAATAAAATCGTATCTTTGCTACTCTAATTGTCCCAAGACAAAGAATCTCCGCTCCTCTATTATTATTGTTTGAAAAATCCTATCACATCACTTTAAAGAGAAAAATATGTTCAATTGGTTCGAATGCAAAGTCAAGTACGAAAAACAAGCAGAGGATGGTGCCATCAAGAGCACATCGGAGACATACCTTGTTGACGCACAAACATTCACCGAAGCCGAAGCGCGTATTGTCTTAGAAACGAAAGCTTTTGCATCGGTAGCAGTCGGAGAACTCTCGGTCGAGAACATCAAGCGAATCAAAATTGCCGAGATGTTTAACATGCACGATGAGAGCGCAGACCGATGGTATCGTTCGAAAGTCAATTTTATCACCATTGACGAGAAAAAGGGGGTAGAGAAACGCACTTCGTGCGCCATGATGGTCAAGGGGAAAGACATACAGGAGGCCTTGAAGGAATTGGAAAAAGGTTTAAGTACAGGAGCCTCAGACTATGAAATCGTCAACATCTCCGAAACGCCAATCATGGATGTATTTGAATACGCCCCCATCACCACGAGCAAGGTGAAAGAGGGAAACGCAGAATCCCCTGCGGAATAAACACCCATTCTATCACAAAGCGTACTATCATGGTAAACATAGCAGAAAATCTGCAATCCATTCGTTCTAGCATACCGAATGACGTGACCTTGGTGGCTATTTCGAAATACCATCCAGCAGAGGCACTCCGTCAGGCTTATGATGCCGGACAGCGCATCTTCGGCGAAAGCCGAGAGCAGGAAATGAATGCAAAACATCAAGAACTGGCCTCCGACATCACATGGCACTTTATCGGTCATCTGCAACGGAACAAAGTGAAGTACATTGCCCCCTACGTTTCCCTCATCCATAGTGCAGACACGCCACAGTTGCTTATAGAAATTGAAAAGCAGGCTCAGCGGAATGCCCGAACGATACCAGTACTATTACAGGTTCATATTGCCCGAGAAGAAAGCAAGAGCGGTTTTATTCCTGACGAATTACGTTCCTGGCTTGACAGTGGTGTTTTCCAACATTTGTCACATACCCGTATCGAAGGTTTGATGGGGATGGCATCCAATAGTGAAGACGAACAGCTCATCCATAAGGAATTCCATTCCCTACGCACCTTATTTGAGGAAGTCAGGAACGGATGGTTCAGCGGGAGCGACTCCTTCAGTGTCCTTTCCATGGGAATGTCCGGAGACTATCGCATTGCCATAGAGGAAGGTTCGACGATGGTACGCATCGGAAGTGCCATCTTCGGAGAACGACAATATTAGAAATAAGCAGACATGTCCACACAGAATGACACGATTGTTGCCGTCTCCACCGCACCAGGAGTCGGAGGCATTGCAGTTATCCGCATCAGCGGTCCTGAGGCAATCCCCATTGTCTCCAAGCTATTCCGTCCCAAGCGTTCCACGCTGAAGCTCTCGGAAATGCGTCCCTGGACATGCGCCTTCGGAAAAATTCTGGATATACAAGGAGAAGAATTAGACGAAATAATCCTCACGATGTTTCATGGACCGAACAGTTTCACTGGCGAAGATCTCATTGAGTTGTCCTGTCATGGATCGATTTATGTGCAACAGCAAGTGCTGCTAACGTTGGTTCAAGGAGGATGTCGTCTTGCCCAACCTGGCGAATACACACGACGTGCTTTTCTAAATGGCCGCATTGACCTTTCGCAGGCAGAAGCTGTCGGCGACCTTATAGCTGCACGCAGTCGCAGTGCCCATCGTCTTGCGCTTTCTCAAATGAAAGGACACTTCGGGCAGGCGATTTCCACACTACGAGAACAATTGTTGCATTTCACCTCTCTCGTCGAATTGGAACTTGACTTCTCAGACCATGAAGATTTGGAATTTGCAGACCGGAAATCCCTAAAAAAACTGGCAGACGAGATTGCGCAAGAGATTCGGCGTCTCCGTGATAGCTTTGCAGCCGGTAATGCAATCAAAAACGGCATCCCCGTTGCCATTGTCGGCGAGACAAACGCCGGAAAATCAACACTTCTCAACCTCTTGTGCGGTGAAGAAAAAGCCATTGTCAGTCAATTGCATGGCACCACTCGCGACCTGATTGAAGACGAAGTCATCTTGCAAGGCGTGCTATTCCGTTTCATTGACACGGCAGGCATCCGCCAGACAAGTGATCCAATTGAGAAGATGGGAATTGACAGGACGTACCATGCCATTGAGCAGGCGCACATCGTCATCTGGGTTGTAGATGGAAGTGCCGTATCGAAACATATCACTGATTTGGCAGAAATAATCAAGAGACGCATTGATTCAGCAAAGCAGAAGCCTCATCTTATCATTGCACTGAACAAGTCAGACACATTTAACACCTCGGAGCGAGAAACACTATTCAACGAGTTTATTGACTACGAGAAGCCTGTATTTATCTCTGCTAAATACGGAGACGGGACTGAAGAACTGAAGCGTCGTATCTTTTCGTTATCCGATATCTCCACAGATGAAAATGCGGACATCACAGTCACCAACATACGTCATTTCGATGCCCTACGCAGGGCAGGAGAAGCCATTGAACGAGTACAGAAAGGGATGAACTGTCAATTGTCGGGAGATCTCCTTGCTGAAGACCTCCGAGACTGTATCCAAGCCCTTGGAGAAATCACAGGAGAAATAACCAGCGACGAAGTTCTTGGGAATATTTTCAAGAATTTCTGCGTGGGAAAGTGATATATATATATATAATAGTTGAAAAAATCTCTCCAATATATAGCAAAACTATAGAATACTCCAATTATTATAGAAATTTATCTCCATCTTCGCAATTTTTATGAATTTTGACAGAAATAGCATGCAGAATATGGTCTTTTAAGGCATTTATTATCTTATGCTTTTCTCCACTACCAGTCGTTGACAGACGAAGCAAAGGCAATCCATACACATCAAGAATGTGGTTCTTCATTTCGTCACGTCGATGTTGGTCTGTTTCTTCATGATGGAAGTTATACCCATCGGTCTCAATCGCCAACACAGGCTTTTTGGTGACGTGGTTTACTATGAGAAAGTCAAGATGAGTCGAATAATGAGAGATGTATTTGCGTTCATCATCATTGAGTAACGACCAATCTCTTACAACGGTCCTTAGCGGAGTGTGACAGAACACACCCAAGTGAGCGTATTCTGGGTACTCATGAAAGATATCCTCTATCAATGAGAATGTCAGATTCTCCGAATCATATTCAGAAATGTTACGATGACCGGCAAGAAAAGCCATACGCTCTATTGTATATTGACTGTAGAGATAATCGAAAATAGAGCTGATTTTACTCTCTGTCACGGAAAAATTGTTGTAGGCGATATAGTCTACCAAATCTGTGATGTTTCCTGCTCGCTCCTGTTCGTTACCTGAAACGACCAGGCAGAAGTGTTTCTTCGCTCTTGATATGGCGACATTCAACAAATTGGGATCATCTGCGAAATCGCTTATCTCGTCATCCACAACACTCATGATGATGGTGTCCTTTTCTCGCCCCTGATACTTATGAATGGTGGCGGACTCTATAGTGGGAATCTGATAGTTAAATTCATTCACCTGTTGGTTATAAGGTGTGATGATGCCAATATCCGTTTCATCTTGCAAGTTTGGCATGATTTCCTCCTTTACCACATCTATCTCGCGCTGGTTATAGTGACCACGCGTATGATGTCCTGGAGCTGTTTTGATGGCTGTCAGTACATTGGATTCATCATTATCTTCTGTCATAATCAACAGGTTCCCACCATAGAAACGCTGATTGCAAAAGTTGATGATTTTAGGATGACAGCGGTAGTGCTCTCTGAGCAAGGTTTGCTTGACGTTTGGTATGACTGCACAGACAGACTGCAGAAAGCTGTACTCTGCGCAGTTGTAGCCTTCCTGCACCTTGTATTCTTTGAATATGGTGTCCAGCTTCAACTTATCTTCATCCGTAACCACATTAGGGAGCTGGAGGGTGTCACCCACAATGACAGCGTTTCTTGCACAAGTAAGAGCCAAAGCACCAGTTTCAATAGATACCTGCGAGGCTTCGTCCATAATGAGGTAGTCATAAACCATATCAGGGACAGCTGTTCTTGCAGAAAACGTTGTACTCAAAACAACAGGATATTGATTCACTAATTCTTCTGCGTAAAGGCGCAACTCTTTCACGTCATTAAACATCCGGCGTTGCTCCTTGCAGTATCTGTCATTGAGAGCATTTTTTAGAACGGCCATTGAATGGTCTGTTAGTGCAGACGTCAATGCCTTTGCATCATAGGAGGCGAGCAAACTTGTATGGTGGTATATAAGGTCGTTTAATTCCTTAATTCTCACAATATAGTACAATGCCTGTAGCTCCAATATGACCGACTGGATATTGGTCTTGTCTAACGGTGACTTTATGCCAAAAAGATATTTCCTGGTAAAATTCATCCAAGCCCACTTGATACGTTCCACTAATTTGCCAAACATACCGTATGTAATGGCATTGCCTTCAGCATAAGCTTGATAGCAAAGCCAAAGATTCATAATGCGTTGGGATTTTGCAGTTCTTTTAGGCGAATACACCTCTTCATCAATCCGATTGTCCTGCTTAAAATGCTCCCACTCCAGCTCTATTGCCTTCAGCTCTTGCTTCGCAGAAGCCAGACTCTCTTGCAACTCAAACACTTTCCGCAGTTGCTTCAGAGTGTCACCCGCTCTTCGTTTCTCTTGGTACGAATCCGTCATCGACAAACTCCATGTCTGTAATTCATCTGGAACAACAGGTTGGTTACTGACAAAGGCCTCCTTGTTTTCCCTTTTTCCTAATGGAGCCACGATGAAGTCCAGTCCGTACTTCTGTAATTTCTCCAACACATTGGCTGTTGCAGAGTTATTGTTAGAGACCACCATCACCGTTTTTCCCTGTACCAAGATGTTGGCAATGATATTTAGGATGGTCTGCGTCTTTCCCGTTCCCGGAGGCCCTTGAATCACGCTGATTTGATTTTCAAAGGCAGCTGTAACAGCTTTTTCTTGACTGGAGTTACAGCCAAAAGGGAAAATCAGGTCAGATACACGATGCCTCTTGACATGATATTCATTGGGGTTAAGATATGGGGCTGCGACCAACTCCTTGTCAATGAAATCTATCTTTTCATAAAGAGCAGGAAGGATGCCAGCATGCTCTTCATCCTTGCCCAGTTCATTAACCTGTGCAATACACTTTAGGAATTCAAAAGCATTATTTGCGATGTCATCTGCAAGACATGATTCTACCACATGAATGCTACCATGAAGGTAGTCTTGCACATAACCATTGTTGAATGTAATACGCCAATGCGTTTGTTCGCCATGTTGGAAGGAACGAATGTCTTCAACGTTATGCTGTTCTCTTCCACCGATGTAAACCTTACAATGCAGATGATCATGCCACACGGCATCCTTCAACCAAACCACATCACTATACCTGTAATGATATGTACGAGGCGAAGACTTAAACTTCACGTCGTACACACCATTATCGCCCATCCGGAACTGCTCTATCTGCAAAGCCTTGGGCTGCCCTTTTATGATAATGAATGAGTTAGGCTTTTTATAATCCATTATTTCCCCTTCTTTTTAACTCCATTTTCTATCATTTTGATAGATACAAGATTCGCTAGATCCACTGCTATCGCCACTATCCGAATCATCATTAAGATTTTTCAACCGCTTCACGGGTTTCGACGCACTTGTCTTTTGCCCTCTTTTTGAACTGTCAAGTATTCCTTGACTGTTGCCTCTTCGCTCAATTCCTTAAGCGAGTATTCACACTCACCCTGCCTTCCTCATCCTTATACAGTATCAGTTTATTCTCTTTATCCATATTGCTATATCGTTTTTATCCGTTCTGTTTTACTTGGCATTTATATTGGCCTTCCCCTTTTACTGCCTTCGGGGTCTGGATGAACATCAATCTTTGTATAGGTCTCATATTCTCTCCAAGTATCCCTTATCCTATGTTTCTCTTCATAATACTCATCTAAGAGTTTATTTACCTCTTCCATACTGATTTCACCCTCGATATTTCTTCTGGCAAGTTCCAGCAGGTAGTCGGATACCTTCAGACCATCCACAGCCTGCAAACCAATAGCCACACGCCAAGCCTCGGCCCTCTCTTTCTTCTGAGGATCACCCTGACGGATATACTCGTCAAAGTTTAAATATAGATCCTTGTCGTTTTTTTTGCTCATGTCTCATCTTACTTTATTTCAAAACCGTTTTTATTCAGTTTATCATTACTTCGGCCATCATACTTCAGCTATCTTGCTTAGAGTAAGGCAACACTATATCAAACCACGTTCGCGGAGCCGTCTCATCATTTCAAGTTCTTCCTCAGTTGGAATCGGGGCTCCCTCCTGCAGGGAATCTACAGAGTCATAATCATTGAGCCATGCCTGGAAGTATCCTTTTATCTTTTCACATATCTTCTTGTCATTCTCAACGATGCTGTCAAGGTTCCATTCAGGCAAGGTGGAATTGCCGAGTTTACTGCATATTGCGATTTTAGATTCTCTATACTTCTCTTTCTTTTTGTCGAAATAGTTGTTGCTGGCTGAGATATTTAGCTTCTTCTCCAATGGCAATTTATTACCAAGGTGCTCCAACTTGGCATCTGCCTCTTCTTTGTTGAGATTGTAATATCTGGAATCCCATGTCTGCGGGAATATGTGTTCTATTTCCCAATATGATGGCAGAAGGCCCTCTTGTCCATCGACTGAATATGCTAGTAACTTTAATAGCATACGTTCGACCTTCTTGTGTGGAACAATAAGGAGATTATCTGTTCTTAACTTTTCTGCTTGTTCCTCATACTCATCCTCTGTGCTTCTGCTTTCAAATCCAGCATTGAAAACAGGATGGCAGGAATTGATAATCTGAACATTGAGTTTCAGTATGTCACCTTTGACAGCACTGATGGTTGGCTTCTCCAAATACCTCGTCAGCAACAGGACATATAGTTTACGAATGAACTTCAAGAAAATATCCTCAAAGTCTTCTTGCTGCTTGTATTGCATGTAAAAGATAGAAACAGGATATTTCCAAAATTCGTTAGGATAGGAAGACAAACAATCGAGTACCTTCCTAATTTCCATGTTCAGACTCCACGATTCACATTCTATCGCATCACGACCATTAACGACCTCCCAAAGATGCAGGCTTTCTGACAGGTCATCAATGACATCCACAGTCAGCCTGTTTTTGTTCTTTTCCAAATAATACTTTCTCACACCTGGCGTAGTTGTTTTCTCGTCACCTTCCTTGGCGCGAAGATAGAACATGTGATAATAGAAGAGTGATTGAATGCTTTCATCAACCTTGGCTGCATCAGCTTCCAAGGTCTTCCACTTATCTATGAATGTTCTCTTACCAGTATCGTCCAAACGTTTGTAAATGTAAGACTTGAAAATGTCGGCATCGGAAAGTGGTAATCCTCTATTATTGAGGGTGTTGAAGATTGTCAATGCCGTTTCTTGGTCATCAGCCTCAATAGGAAGTAAGATGGTGTAATTCAGCAGAGCTACGATGAAATGGAAAATCTGATTAGGACTGTTTTGTGATTTGTCGGTGTATAGTTCAAGGAACTTGTTGTAGTTCTTTGAATAATTATCCTCTGCTCCTTGAATAGTGGTGCCCGTTTCGAGAATATGACGAAGTATCTCATTGCCTGAATCAGAAACAACATCCGACCTCAACAACATCTGACTTCTATCTTCTCGTCCCGTCATCTCGTTTTCTTTCCACAGGGCTGGCTTGATTTTCGAGATAAAGTTATTCACCTCCTCGGTTTTGTTATCTTCGTTTTCGAGCATAGCAAAAACAGCTCTAAGAAGCAGGAATAATGATGTAATTCGTTGCTGTCCATCTATAATCTGCCTCACACCGTTCTCTTTGTAAGAAACTACACAACCGAGAAAATAGCTCTTAGCACCATTGGGTTGTGTGCGGTCAATGGAAAACCCCCATATATCGTCGAACAGTGTGATAATTTCATCATCGCTCCAAGAATAAGGACGCTGATATTCTGGAATCAGGAATGGAACTTCCTGACCACTCTTTAACAGTTGAAGTACTGTTTGTTTATTTACACTTATGTTTGCCTCTGCCATATTGAATAATATTTTGTATTTTATCTGTATACCATTTTTTTCTATGAAAGAGAATCAATTATTTAAAATGAATTCCACATTTTACACTATCTTATGAACTTAGTTACAAATGGGTCATTAAGCCAATAATTGACCGATTCAGAATCACGATAACCATTGTTTTGTAAAAACAATGCTATACTATGAAGATGGTTGAAAGACCATACAGGACTAAACTCCTTTATACTTTCCCATCGCTCTTTATACAAGGAAATGATCATATAAAGTTTTGAACACATTCTATTTTCTATCATTTCTTTGGAATGATTATTAATTACTACCGTTACATAGCTTAATGCTCTGTTAACCGCATTTCCACCAGATAACACATAATCAAGAATGTAGTTGAGCTCATCAATATACGACTTAACTCCTTTTACTTCAATTCCTTTGATTACATTCTTCATAGCATAATCAACATCAGCTGATTGTACTGAGAGCATTCCCTCTATGAAATTCTCGTCCCCATGTCTTTCTTTTAAAAACATGCAAACCTTCTTATAAGTATTCTCAAGTGATAATCTACGTTCTCCGTCGAGACTTTCAATGAATTGTAATACATCAGTTAAATACTCAATTTGAACATTTCGCATAAATTCTGTATCATGCAGCGACTTATGGAGTTTTTCATACTTTTCTATATTTGAAACCAGATTATCCTTTATGCATTGAAACTCCTCATCCGTCCATGATATCAGATTTTTTACAACATTAAGTCTCACATAATTAGGTGTCGTCCATCCTCTACCATTCTCCATCACACCACAATGCCAAATATCATGCATCAATAATAACCTCTTCGCAATGGTAAGGGCGTTTTGTTCATCCTTGACCAAAAGGCAAAGATTTAAAGCTGTAGCCGTATTTGGAATGGACTCTATCTGAGCTGATACCAGTTTGCTAATGAAATCATCTTTTATACTATCTGGTAAGATGGTCTCATTTTTGAGGAATGCAAGCAAATCAATGATATCGGTCAGGGGGGAGCTAGACGCCAGATCTTCTAAAACGTCAGTTATACTCTCTGGCACATGATCTTTTATAAATTTGAGGTGTAAATGATAGCAGATGAGTGAATAAGCTAATCGGGGATTTTCTCTATAATGAGTTAATAAATCCAAGAATACACTATTAATATGCTCTGGCTTTCTAAAAGCCAACAAAGCATACTCAATATTCCTTATAAGTGAAGAGTTTATATCGTAATTATTTATTTGTTTAATAAAAGAATTAAAGACGTGAAACCTAAATAAGTGATACCACACTTCTTCATCAACAGCCATGTACAAAGGACAGGTGATGTACAAAAGACCTTCATGAAAACATAGAGGTGTATTACTATCATCAATAGCATTAAGACTCTTTACCAAGATATCTTCATTAAAACTATACAATCTTCTCGAATATGCGAAATCTTGTCCAACCCTTGTCAGTAAGTCCTTATCACGATATTGTATAGAGTAGAAGAAACAAGGATATGGGAATTCCTCGTATAGATTTTTGAATACAAGATACCAATTGGCTTTATCAAAAAAACACGTGGGCCCATAATTCAGATAAATTCCACAATCAGAGATAAATCTTAGAGTTCTTAAACTCTTTTCATATTCAGGATGGCTTCCACCAAATTTCATGGTTGAGCCTATCCAACCACGTGATTTAGGAGCCTCAACCTTACCTCTTAATTGCTGAATCATAAAACTCAACATATCTCCAATACCATCCACTCCATATTGGTATAATAATTCTGTATCGTATGGCCAAGGATATCTGTTAGAGATATAGTTGGCAATTTGCATGGCATACATTTTTGAGCTGGGGTTGTTTTCCTTCTCAATATAGTCTGATAGCAACTTGAAAGCTTTATCACTCTGATTATCTTGCGAAGCAAGCCTCATAGCCTTTAGTACAATAAAATAGCCATCAGGCTTCCATCGTTTAATAATGCCATTTGCTTTCTTGAAATTAAGATGAAAAAGATTCCTTTGAATGTTTTCATATATAATCTCATCATCTGTTCCAGGAAGTTTGGAGTCTTTACCATTGAATGTTTCCTCCTTAAATTTTAAAAGATTCCAAAGAGGCAACTTACACAACTCATCATAATCTTTTATTAATCTGGAATAGTAATGCGGATTAAGTCCACACTCATCAATTGCTAGCGAAATAAGAAAGGCATCAACACTATTAATAGTTGATTTGCGCACAATACTATCAATAATGCTGTCCTGATTATAAATAACTTTTGGAAATCGATTTTGTGGTTTACTATCCTTTATTCTTGCTGCAATATCATTAATAACAATATTATCGTTAATTCTGGACAATGCTTCCTGCCATAGTTTCTTATAATCATATGAATCTGGTATCGCATTTTTGAAAGTTAAAACACTTTGTGTATCAACAGATTTTACTTCTCCTTCTTTTTCCTTGTCTGGGTCTGCAGAAGGATCTCCGTTTATAAAATTCTCGTTTTCGGGAACACCTGTTCCAAGGAAAACAAAGAACTTGGTCAATATAACACGTTTAGTGTCATTGTCTAGTTTTTTGTCCTTTTGTAGTTGCAAGATTGCAATTACATCTTTTTTTTCAAATCCGATAATACTAAGTCGTTCTTCATTTATAAGATTAATGACTTTAGTATGATGATTATCATAATATAATTGTAAATCAAGCGGAGTTTCTTTTCCGCTTACATCAATAATATATATTTTAGTAACATCATCACCTTCTCCCTCAAGGACATCACTCATCCATGTTACCCATCCCTTATAATTTGCATCAGTACCAGAAAAACCTAACAACATGAATTTTCCCTGAAGCATAGCTATTCTCATTAATGAGGTAAACGCTTCATGCTTTTTTTTGTATGTGTCATAATCTTCTTTAGCAATAATGTATTGAAGTTTATTATCACCATCGAAATAAATCTTTCCCCTTGGTTCCTGTCTTAAATTTCCATGAATTTTGATAATATTCCTATTCCTTATATTATCAGATAAGTCTCGTCCACTTAGTACAATCTTTGGTGAATCCTTTATACCTAACCCTAGCAAGTTAATTGTAAATTCTATCAAATTCTCATAGTTTGTAGTATATATGTTTTGTATTTTGTTTAACAGTAGTAGTTCTTTATGAGCAGAAAACTTGGTGTCAAATATTTGTTCTTTTTCTTTATTTCCTATTTTTAAGGTAATTTTCCCTTCTTCATTGAAAGCGACATATGGGATTCTGCTTTCAATATATATTTCCAGCGACTCTCTAATCCCTTTCTTCTGGATGTACTTAGATACTAATTCCAAATAATCCTCGTTTTTACAAATTTCTGATATATACTCTTCTTTCAGTGTTTCTTTAGATTTTGGATCAGTAATAACTCCGTATGACTGATGAAGGTAATTATCATAGTTCCTTTTTATATCTGTTTCATATAATTCACCTATCATGTCATGCAAAAGTTCACCCCATCCAAGAAACGAATCAGATACGTTCTTAGAAAAACCAGCTCCGACTAATGCAGATAAAAGCCCATTATTATAACAGTCTCTTATTTCTTCTAATATGTCTTTCTCTTCTTTTTCCATGACAGCAGGTTATAATTATAGTACAAATACCGTTTCGTCACCGCAGATGTTGCGGATTTTCATGCGGAGGGGTTTCTGGTCGCACTTGATGGTAGCATCCCAGAATTCTTGGGTCTTCTTACCGTTTAGAATGACATAGCCCAGACGGTCAATCTTCACTTCCGCATCACTGTGCCAAGGAGCTTGTTTGTCGGCGGTGGAGCAGTCGACGCTAATCCACTCGATGGTCTCCAGTCCTTCGTCGCTAATCTCTATGGGCTTAAATGCCTTGCCTTTGGCTATGGACTGTTGCTGACCTTTCATGTTCACTTCCTCAATCTTGCGCAGCACACGGTCACTGTGGAAACTCTTCAGTTCCACCATCCAACCTTTGAATAGCGAGTCTTGGGTTTCCATGAGTTCCCAGTCCGCTTCGTCTTCTACCACCACATCGTCGAGAACCTGTTTCAAGTCGCGCAGTTCTATCTCGATAGTAGTCTGATTGTTCTGCTCCTTGATGAACTGTTCTATCTCTTCACGGTCTGTAATGTCGATGTAATAAACGATGACGTGCTTGGTATCCTCAGGCAGGTCGGGCAATGCTTCGCGGATGATGCGATTCATGAGCACCTTGTCGAGTAGACGGGTGCTGCTGTCCATCAGGTTAGGCAGATAGACGGGCATCATGCCATGCTGGGTATCTACAATGCTGCCTTCCCAGAACTTATCCAATGCATCTTCATTGCGGAGGCCCTTAATCAAACTCTTCAGCTTGTCCATCGTCTGGACGGGATTACGATAAAGAGATACACCGTCTTTTACTTCCAAAATTTTGAACTCAGCTTTGTCTGCTAATAAACGATCCCTTGCTGTTTGAATGCTATTGATTCCGATATCGCAATGGATGAAGTTTCGTCCCAACTTGTTGGCTACTGCAGCTGTCACGCCGCTACCGCCAAAGAAATCGGCAACAAGCATTCCTTCATTCGAGCTGGCTTTGATGATTCGCTCTAAAAGAGCTTCTGGTTTTTGTGTGGCATAGTCAACAGACTCTTTTGCCGAATTATTTAATTTATCTAAATCCCACACATCATCAACAACCACTCCTTCCTTTAGGGCTTCATCCAAAAATCTTTCCACTCTTTTCCCATTACCCGCGTCTGATAATACGTATTTTCTTCCATCTTTGTTTATTAATACTTTTTGTTTCCTTCTACGCACATATTCTTCTTCTGAGGAGTATTGTTCGAAAAAAGAATTAAAATTAGTCCCCTCATCGTCTCTGCAATAATATAATATAATATCATGCCTCTTTTCAAACCCCACTTTTAACTTTTTGTTCCATCCTGAATAATGCCATGAAATATCATTGCGGAAGTTCTCTTCCCCAAAGATCTCATCCATCAATATCTTTACATAGTGAACAATATGCCAATCCAGATGTACATAGATACTGGCCTCGTCACTCATGATGCTCTTGATGGCCATAAGGTTTTCATTCATCCAATTGAGATAACGCTCTTTGTCCCATACGTCACCATACATCTTTTCCTCGAAGGCTTTCAGTTCCTCAATGTCAAGTTCGCTTTCAGCCTGGGCAATAGCTGCTGCCACCTTGGGATTGCGACGGATATACACCTTCTTGGCATAGTCGGCACCACTGGCGAAAGGTGGGTCAATATATACAAGGTCAACCTGAACACCTTTGTCTTTGAGATAGGCACAAGCTGACAGACACTCGCCACGAATCACCAGATTGTTGGGATTCTGACCAATCTGCTCTTTCAACTCCATTTCGTATAGTGGCATGCCACGTTGCACTCGTTCAACAACTTGGTCGTTGTCACGATAGCGCAACACTCGCTTGGTACGTACGAAATTGTCTAATACAGCTTGACCTTCAAGCGTATTGGGGAAATAGGGAACATATTTAATAGCCATAGCTCTGTATATTTACACGTTAAAGAAATTTTTGATGGCAGCAAGGGTCTTCTGACGTCGCTGCTCTGCGGTAATGGTGTCCTCTAAGTAGAGGAAGTCAAAACGCTGGTAGCCAAACTTGTTGTTGTTCTTTTTGACGAACTCCGACATGAAGTCGAGTTTGTCCTTGAATTTAGCAGCAAAGCCCTCGCCCTTGGTCTCGATGATGATAACCTTGTCTATCTGCTTCTGTTCATTCCGGCTGAGCAAAAGAAAGTCGGGCACATATCTTCCAATGTATCGCCAATTAGTGCCAACACGTTTGTAGCAGTCAATCTTGAACTCTGTCAGTGTATCGTCGCCGTTAAAATAGACTTCCAACGCCTTTTCCTTTATCAGAGGCAGAACTTCCTGAGACAGGAAATGTCTCTCCAGACCGCTGTCGAAACGGTAAGGCAGATAGTGGTAGGTTTGACTACGCTCAGGATGCGGGTCTGGCTTGGGATTGCGCAATGCGGAAACATCTATGCCCAAAGCCTCTAATTCCGCTATCTTAGTCTCCTGCTCTTCCGTCAACTCTTGCTGAGGAGGATTCTCGTCCCAAGTTATAATTTCGTGTACGGTCTGCTGATCTGGGAAGAACTTTTCGCAGTCTTGGGTAGGTGATGTCAGCCGCTCAATCTGCAACAGACTGGCTTGCTCTGGAAGAATTTCCTCTTTCGTAGAGAAGTCTCGTAGCGGAGCAAAAACCTGACGGATAAGCGAACGGATACGCTGATGGTCGTACTTCTGATTCTCAATCAATGCGCCATTCTTCTCTGTGGTAATCTGTGCAAAGATGGATTGAAGTTCTGGCTCGCATCGTTTCAGGTCGGCCACCTTCAGTATTCCAAAACTCTCTTTGGCTATCTGGCTGAGCCACCAGCGGAAGGATGTGCGTACTTCATCTTTGTTTTCCTGCTCGACTGAAGCAATCAGATTGCCCTCCATATCCTGATAGTGAATCAGAGAGATGTCGGCCAGTGCCAGAATATCTTTACTTCTTAACCGTCCGGCAGGGTCGTTGGCATCATCGATGATGAGTGTCTCGTAGCTAACCTTCAGTTGGTAGAAGTCTATCTTAGGCACCTGCATGTGCTCCATACGTGAGAAGCGATCTATCAGTTTAGGTTCCAAGTTCGACTTTCCTCCAAACTCTTTCAGCGTGATATTCTGCTGTTGTTGCAACTGGCGGTTCAGTTTCTCTGCATTGAACTTGTTGAGCCAGATAAGGGCTGTTTCCTGACTGTTCTTTGTCACCTGACGCAGACAGCGACAAGAGGTCTGCAGCACCATATTCGTGGGGCAAACTCCCTTTTGTGGCAGGATAACACCCGTCAGGCTTTTGCAGTCCCAGCCCTCCTTGCCAATCTGCACGAGGAGCACAATTTTGTATTTTGAAATAGAAGTGTCGAGCGAGGCAAAAGCAGTCTCAGAACCTTCATGTTGTGGATATTGCTTATTGCCGCCGTGATAAGGCAGAATGGTGTCTGTGGGGTTCAGTCCGTATGAGGCCACTATCTCCGCCACCAAAGGGTAGATGCTTTCTTCGAGTGTCTCAATCTTGCCGCAATAGATAGCCAATTTCGCACAAGTACCGTTGGCATACTCGGTGTCACGATATTTATCGAGAAACTCACGCACGCCGTTGGCGACAATCGTCTGAGTATCGTTGTCCTCAAACTTTACATCAGGATTCTTCAGGAAGTTGCCAATACCCTCTACCAGCGGGTAGTAATAGACCACGTTGGCAAGGTCGGTGTTCTTGATGGTCAGCGTTTCAGAGATCGTCAGTGGCTCTGCACTATCCAGATAAGGTGTTCCTGAAAAGCCCAATACGGAGTTGAACGTATGCTTCTCCGTCCATTTGCTGACCACCTGACGGAGCTTGATTTCTCCGTCGGCAGCATGATGTACCTCGTCGATATAAACGGCAAGGTGAGGGATAGAGCCGATGAGTTCCCGCAGTTCGTTAGCCAAAGCCATGCGCTTCAGTTCTTCTTCAGAATAAAACGAAGGGTCTTGATTGCTTGGCAGACGGTCGAGAATAACCTTCTCGGCATTGGTAATGGCAACCAGTCCCTTCAGGTCTTCAAACGGCTGGTGGTTGTTAATCTTCTGGGCATTGGGGTTCTTGATGCGGTTACTCTTATTGGCAGTTTTCTGCTCATCCAGAATCTCGAACTTAATCAGACGACGCAGTTCTGTGGCCGACGGTTCAGGGATAATCCATGAAGGGTCGAACTCCTTGATATGCTTCAGACTGGGAACGATAGAAGACTTCAAACCTGATGGTGCCATGACCATAAAGTTGTGGGCAAAGGCTGGATTGTCTGGCTCGTTTTGGGCAAAGTAGAGGTCGAGATAGATGAATGTCGCCATTAGATAGGTCTTGCCGGCTCCCATAGGCAGACTGAAAAGATAGTCGGTGTAGGTGACTCCGTAGAATATCTTCTGAAACGTTGCTTCATAGTCTATCTCGTCGACATGTTGCTTGATATATTGCTCCAGCTCAGGAGCCAGTTGTTTGCCTTTCTTATCGTATAAGCGCGAATACTGGAACAAAGCCACAGCGGCCTTGTTGGTGCTGAATATCTGGCGAACAGTCTCCGTCAGTTCTACCTGCCCGATGTTGGTGTCGTTGAACACGCCATCTACAAAGAGCCGCCACAGAGGCTGGTTCTTGCAGGCTATCTTCAGAAACATGTATGTTTTGATGGCCTCCAACTGAGCGTCGCGCAACATACCCCGCTGCACAATATACTGCAGCAGTTCCTTGATGGTGCATTCGTCAGACGCCAACCATTCATTACGTTTCTTTTCAATCAGTTTATAAAACATTGTTCTATCTTTACAATTGTTTTCTTCTATATACTATACAACACGCACCATTCATGGAGAACTCATACTCTTCTACTTTCCTCATTACATCTCAGAAACATCTTCGAAGTTATATGTCTCGCCGAAGAACGGTTTAAGTTTCTCATTCTACATCCTCAGAAGTTCATTGACGTTAACTTCGAGACATTTGGCTACCTCCATCAAGTTCTCTAAGTTGGGTTGTGCGCTATTGGTACACCATTTGGACACCGTGGCTTGGTCAACGTCAATCTGCTCCTTTCGCATACGCTCGTTTACGGCATAGCCCTTGATGAGATACTGCTTCAAGACCTTGTTTGCCCATTGACGAAAACGAG
>OCVV012830001.1_pt1 | contig 39405 bp, 47 predicted proteins | sample 1539721 | NCBI WGS metagenome assembly OCVV01 (sample SAMN02144230, study PRJEB22623) | gut metagenome | biome: sheep rumen | host: Ovis aries | place: New Zealand | reverse complement strand
TTACATATAGATACAGCAAAAGCATCCATAGCTAGTCCAATTCCTATTGCTATTATTTCAAATAATTCCATTTTTATTTCTCCTATTTTTTTATCTAACATGTTTACAAAACCAAAATCTTGTTAACATCTCAATAAATTGTTATTTATTATTTTGTTCATCATTTAATAAACGACTTGATTTCTTGCTCTAACAAACGAAATACATTTGCGACCAAATATCCATCCGCAATTGCATGATTCAAACGAACAGATACAGGCATAACAAGTCTACCATTTTCTTCTCTATATTTTCCCCAATTAATAATTGGTGCTAAAAACATATTAGCATCAGGCAACTCAATATTCAAAGAATCATAAGATAACCATGATATAAATGATGCATCAAACCAATTTGGATGATTTTCCATATCTAACATATATTCGTTTGTTTTTTTCGCATCTTCTACATCTTTCAACGCATTAGCATAAAACCTTTCATAGTTCTCATCATATTTTGTATATACAGGAGTACAAGTTTCAGTTTCCTCATGGAATACATACTGAGTGGGATTAATCACATCATAACATATTAATTCATCTGTTTTCCAAAGATATCCCATCCTATAATCTTCACGAGAATTAAGAACTTTTGATAGTATGTAAAGAAAGTTAATATAGAATTTTGTTCCTTTCTCTTTAGAATAGTGAACAAGTTCACTAACATCGATTCTTGCAGTCATTGAAGTTGAACAATGACAATCCTCTGAAAAATGTCGAAATACTCCTTTTCTATAATATTTTTCTTTATCTATTACCTTGTAGTTCACAATAATTACCTCCCTTAGAAATTACTATTTCTTGTTTAAATTAAATCATATATTTCAAGAAATTACAATCAAAAAGAGTCTCTGATATTTACTTCACAGACTCTTTCTCTTTAAACTATATCATTCAAAAAAATGTGTAATTCGTTCATAGAGCCAATTACACAGTTTTCTTGGTGGAGATTAAGACAGCTGTTCGAAGCTTTAGCAAGTTACAGATGTCTTATTTCGGAACCAATAAAAAAAGAATATCTTTTTGATATTCTTTTTTTATTGGTGGAGATGAGGAGAGTCGAACTCCTGTCCAATAATCCTTCCGATAAGCTTTCTCCGAGTGCAGTTTATTATTTGGATTCCCTAAAATAAACTTAATAAACAAAATTTAATTTAAGTAGCTATTTAAATAATCCCACAAATACTAATAGCTAGCAATTGCTTCGTTTCCTACTAATCGTCGCCCTATCCTTTGCCGTAGGTCTCAAAGGTAGAACGTCACTGCGCTTAGGCAGCGAATGCTAATTCTTTATTATCAGCGTTTATATTTAATTATGCCTTTTAAAGTGGTCTGGCATCTCCACTACTCGCTTTTCTTTCTTCTAGATTATTGTCGAAAACCAAATACATCCCCATATTTTCTTTTGCAATATAATTATAACACTTTATCTACAATAAAATCAACACATTGAACTTGTATACTCTTGATTTTTTCCATATATTTTCATATAATGTCCGTATAAAATAAAAGTTAAAGAAAGGGTATAATGTGAAAAAGATAATTTTTAAGGGCTGTGGGACAGCCATCGTTACTCCTTTTAATGAATCAGGAGTTGATTATGACACCTTTGATAAACTTATCGAATACCAAATTAACGAAGGTATTGATGCAATCATAGTTTGTGGTACAACTGGTGAAGCCTCTACTATGACTGAAGAAGAAAGAAAAAGTGCAATTGAGTTTGCAGTAAAAAAATCTGCCGGTCGTGTTCCAATTATTGCCGGTACTGGTGGAAACTGTACAGCAAATGTTATTTCGTTTACAAAATGGGCCGAAAGCATTGGTGTAGACGGTGCACTAATTGTTACACCATACTATAACAAAACTACACAAGATGGTCTTGTTGCACATTATAAAGCTATTGCAGAGTCTACTTCTCTACCTATTATTCTATATAGTGTTCCAAGTCGTACAGGAGTGAATATTGCGCCAAAAACATGTTTAGAGCTATCTAAGATAGAAAACATAGTTGCAATCAAAGAAGCTAGTGGCAATCTTTCACAAATAGCAGAAATTGCTAGTTTGTGTAAAGACAATTTAAATATTTATTCTGGTAATGACGATCAAATCACTCCAATTCTTTCAGTTGGTGGAATTGGTGTTATATCTGTTCTTTCGAATATTGAGCCAAGATATACACACAACATCGTTATGGATTTCTTAGGCGGAAATGTAGAAAGATCTATTGGACTTCAAATTAAAGCAATTCCACTTATAAAATCACTTTTCTGTGAAGTAAATCCTATTCCAGTTAAATATGCTCTTAGTTTATATGGATATGACGTTGGTACTCCTCGTCTTCCACTTATAGAACTTTCTGAAAATGGAAAAGAAGCTGTTAAAATAGCTGTTAGAAATTTTAAATATTAAAAAGAAAGGAAACAATTCTATGGTTAGAGTATTAATTAATGGATGTAATGGAAAAATGGGACAAGTTATAGCAACCGTTGTAGAAAAAACACCTGATATCGAAGTTTTATGTGGCGTAGATATATATGATACTGGTGATAACAAATTTCCTGTTTATACCAATATTTCAGATATCCAAGAAACCCCAGATGTTATTATTGATTTTTCTGTACCTGAGGCCACCTTTAAGATACTTGACTATGCTTCAGAACATAAAGTACCTGTAGTAATAGCAACTACTGGTTTTTCAGAAGAACAAACTGAAAAAATCAAAGAAATATCAAATAACACTGCTATTTTTAAAGCAGCAAATATGAGTTACGAAATTAATCTTATGAGTAAATTGGTTGCAGAGCTTTCAACTAAACTTCCAGATTCTGATATCGAGATTATCGAAACTCACCACAATAGAAAAATAGACAGTCCAAGTGGCACTGCTTATTTATTAGCTGATAGTATTAATAAAGCTCAAAATAACTCTTTAAATTACGTGTTTGATAGACATTCAAAAAGAGAAAAACGTTCTAAAAAAGAAATTGGCATTCACTCAATTCGTGGTGGAAATGAAGTTGGAAAACATACAGTGATATTCTTTGGTGAAAATGAAAGCTTTGAAATAACACATAATGTTAATTCAAGAGCAGTATTCGCTGAAGGTGCTGTAAAAGCTGCATTCTTTGTTGCTCACAAAGATTTTGGTTTCTATGACATGAATGATTTATAATAAGAACAAAATAATCAAAGGTGGAGTAATTAATTGCTCCACCTTTATTGTATCATTTTTTATCTTCAATACTATTTTTTTGCTCTGTGTATATTTTCTTAGAGTCTAAGTCATTCTTAATTTCACTATTTGAATTAAATTCATTCTTTACTGCAAAACCTATCATTCCCATACCGGCAAATAATAAATATATCCACCATGGTAAACTGAACCAAAAGTTTCTAGTAAGTAGAAATGCATTAACTAATATTGCGAGAATGCTAACTACAAATCTACCATTTTTTGTTCCTTTATATGACATTGCCGCGAACACAATCCAAAATAGGACAAAAAACATTCCATCAATTATACTATTATATTTGAAAAGCGAACTAAAACATATCAATCCATATACTATATATTCTAATACTTGATACGAATCTTCTGATGTATATTTTTTTACAATTTTTTCCATAAATATGAAAATTGCTACAGTAACTCCTATCAACACTGGAAATTTAAATTCATCTGTAATTCCAAGCGTGTCTATCAATACATAATAAAAGTATGTTGCAGATGCTATTGTAAATCCAGTAAAAACATCCCTTATCTTTTCGTTTTCGGTTGCAGTAATAAGATTTAAAACTGACCATAAAACAAATAGTAAAGAAGAAATAATTTTTTCTTCTAAGTCTTGCCCTAAAAAAACAAATAACATGATTCCAGAACAAATGGCCTCATATGATATATTTCCAGTTGTTACAGTTATTAGCATCAAAATAACAACATATATGATTTCCCATAGTTCCAACATCGTCAAATTTGGACTAGCTATCCTAATTGCAGCAATAAGTCCTATCAATGGAATTAATCTTAATCTTTTGTCATTGCACGATACTACATAATAAAAATATAATGCTGCTGAAAATGGAAATGCTATAACAATCCCTACGTCACTTTTGGTTATTGTAAGGCACAAATATGAAATTATTGCTCCTACTGCAATAAATCCGTCAGAATAATTGTCCTTTAGATTTGGCTTTGCTATTTCAAGCATTGCTATTATTAATGTGCTTAAAGCAGGTACAACATATTTCCAATTTACTATTAAATCCATTTCTATATCTTTTAACATAAGTAAAGCAACAGCTAAGTATGAAAGATATTTATAAAATGATTTCTTAGTTCTAAATAAGTAATATACTGCTATACCAAGTAAAATAATTTTATTCGTAAAAGTTCCATATTCTATTAACTGAAGGTAGTTAATTCCCCAGGCAATTCCGCCCACTACCATAAATCCTTTAGTCAAACCATTTAATCTAGTATTTCTAAATAATTCTCCAATTATGCAAATAATCAAAACCACCCATGAGAAACTAATGACTGAGGTCAATAACCAAGGATCACAAAGAAGTAATAGGATGCCAATAGGAATTGCATAATTCACAAATATTAAAGAGTCTTTGTTACTATTTACTAATAATGCAAAGAACAAAAATGCTTCTTCAATTAATAATAACATAATCGTGCTATCATAGTGTACCTTAGCAAAAATATATAGTCCTACTGTTGCAACTAGATTTACAATAATTGAAGACACTTGTAAATCAGAATACTTTGGTCTATTATAAGTTACTAAAATATTTATTATGCTAATTGCAATACTATAAATAATCGCTATTAATACTTTTGTATAAGAACTAATATCTGGATAAACTGCAAAAATCCAATATCCTCCAGCTGCACATAATGCAATATTGATTACAAATGCATATATAGGATCATTGTCAACTTTAATATATAACATTAAGAAGTTAAGTGCTAGAAGAACAAAAATTAAGACATTTACCCAACTAACATTTAATACCACAAAAAATGAAAGAGCAAATGCAATATAAGACACGATTACTGATATGTTTTCTAATAATTTAAATGTCTTAGGTGAACACAATATTGAAAGTACAAGATTATATGCCAAAAGTACTGCCATTATTAATCTAACATCATTTGAGAATATCAATACAAATAGTACCATAGATGCAGCTTGAGCTAATATGCTACCATAAAAAAGAACAAGGTCAGATTTAGTGTAGTAGAAATAATAATAAACTAACGCCGTTATACATGAACTAACAAAGAAATAAATATATATTCCTTCCCCATATATCGACAAAAACTCTCCAAGTAATCCAAATACAGAAATCGATATAAAACATATTGGAATATATGCCATTGTCAAATAGAAAAATGTTTTGCTAGCTTTCTCTAAATGATACTTTTCTTTTGATATTTTACTTGCTTCTGCAAAAACAACTAAAAAAGCTAATAGTCCAACTGTCTTTGCTAAATTAGATAATAAGCTCCAAGTTGAACTTAAAAAGACAATTGCTGCAAGTACAACAAGAACAGCACCTGTGGCCATTATAGAAGTATTTTTTCTTTCTTCTTCATTTAACACGCTTTTTCTTTTTTCAACTTTTGACTCTATCTTTTTCTCAAAATGCTTTTCTTCTACTTTTGTAGATATAGCTTCCTGTTTTGGTATCGACGTAGTTTCTTTTTTTGCAGTAGTTGAAACTTCCTTTTCTTCAATAATTTGAGTTTTCTTTACACTGTTACTTACTGTTTCATTTGCTATCTCAACTGGCTTAGATATAGTACTTGACTCAACATCACCTCGTTCTATATTATTTTTACTAAGTTCAGCTAGTTTAGCTTTAAGACTGTTTACTTCACGCTGAAGTTTTCTTTTTTCTATAATTGCATCTGTAGCAAGATTTGAATAATATATACAAATCAAAACTGCAATTATTATAACAACAATCATTGCATAAACCATTTCATTTGCTCCTTTCGATAGATAAATCTATTTTTTTCTTCTGATTATAAGCCCTTCTTCTACTTCATAAGGGATATTCAACACTACCTTTTGGCCAAACTTACCTGGGTTAACTGTTGGAATTTCTTCAAGAGTTTCATCATCCCAAAGCTTATCAATTTCGAATTTAACAGGTTCAATAACACCTGGAATAATAAGTTCCATTTTATCTCCAATAGATAGCTTGTTTCTAATCTCTATAAGTACTCGTCCATCTTCTAATGCCTTTACAACTTTTCCTCCAAATTCATACTCACTATTATATTGTTTTCCTGAATAATCTTGAATGTCTTTATTATTTCTATCATTAAAGTAAAAGGTTGTAAGTCCACGTGTTTTTGTTTTTTCTAGCTCTTCAAAATATTTTTTAGCATCATAATGTTCTGGATCTTTCATGTAATCATCAATAGCCACTCTATAAGCGTTTATTACAGTAGCTATATAATACTCTGTCTTAAGCCTTCCTTCTACTTTTAAACTATCGACTCCCATATCTATAAGTTCTGGTATTTCATTTATTAAGCATAAGTCTTTTGATGAAAAGATGTATGTTCCCTTTTCATCAGTTTCAACTGGCATAAGATTTCCAGGATTATTTACTTCTTCAACATAAACATTATAAGCCCATCTACAACTTTGAGCGCAATCTCCAAGATTACCATTTCTTCCTGCTAAAAATTCGCTTAAAAAGCATCTTCCAGAATATGCAAAACAAATTGCTCCATGAGCAAATGTCTCGATTTCAAGTCCTTCTGGCTTATTTTTAACAATTTCTCTTATCTGTTCTTTATTTAGTTCTCTTCCAAGTACTATTCTTTTAGCACCATTTCTGTGCCAAAATTTACATGTATGATAGCTCACTGTATTAGCTTGAGTACTAATGTGTATATCAACATCTGGTGCATATTCTCTAAAAATATCAACTACTCCACCATCAGCAATTATAACAGCATCAGCTTTAAGTCTATTAAGTTCTTTGGCTGCAGCTACTATCTCATCATATGTTTCATCACCTGCAAAAATATTAACTGCGACATGTACCTTTTTTCCTAAACTATGTGCATAGTTAATAGTTTTCTCAATTTCATCATCATGAAGCTCTGATCTAGATCTTAATGAAAGTTTTGGCGTTCCGCAATAAATAGCATCGGCACCATATTTAAATGCAATCTTAGCTTTTTCAAATGATCCAGCTGGAGCTAATAATTCTATCTTTTTCATTTCATTATCCTAATTCTATATATTTAGGTTGTTCGATACCTATAAACCTTTGAAATCTAGCATTTCAATCACATAATGATTATAATTCAAAATTGTTATTTTTGCAATAGAACAGCTTACAAAAGAAGCCCTTGAAATGCTTTCTTGCTTGAGCATTTCAAGAGCTTCTCAAAATAAAACTATACTAACATTAAAATTGCTTGTTTTCCGTTGTCACCTTTTCTTGGTTCCATCTTTAATATTCTAGTATAACCACCAGTTCTATCTTCATATTTAGGTGCTAATTCATTAAATAATTTGTCTAATAAATCTACACCATCAACTTTATTAATCTGTGCCATAATTTTTCTTCTAGCACTAAGTCTTGAAGGCATATCTTTTTGTCTTTTTTCTGTTTTAGTTTCTTTGACAACTTTAAGATATTCTTTACCATTCTTACTTGTTACTTTTTCAGTAACTTTTCTTCCATTATTATCAAGTTTTGCTTTAACAACTTTTACTTCAACTTTTTCAAAGTTTTTATGCTCTTTAACTGCTAAAGCGATAATGCTATCAGCAATAGCTTTAACTTCTTTGGCTCTAGCTTCTGTTGTAACAATCTTACCATTTAAAAGTAAATCTGTTGTTTGACATCTTAGCATAGCTATTCTTTGATCAGTTGGTTTACCAAGTTTTCTTGTTCCTGCCACTTTATTCTCCACCTTCCTTAAAAAATCTTATTACTCTTTATTCATTACTCTTCTACTGATGCAAAGTTTAATCCTAGTGCTATAAGCTTGTTTGTAACTTCATCAAGCGATTTCTTTCCAAGATTTCTAACTTTCATCATATCATCTTGAGTTTTATTTGTTAAATCTTCGACTGTACTAATACCAGCTCTTTTTAAACAGTTGTATGATCTTACAGAAAGTTCCAATTCTTCGATTGGCATTTCTAATACTTTTTCTTTCTTAGACTCTTCTTTTTCAACCATAACTTGTGTATTTTTAGCTGTCTCTGATAAATCTATAAATAATTCCAAATGTCCTGTCATAACTTTTGCAGCTAAACTTAATGCTTCAAAAGGTTTTAGACTTCCATCTGTCCATACTTCTATAGTAAGTTTATCAAAATCTACCATTTGTCCAACTCTTGTATTTTCAACACTGTAATTAACCTTTTTTACTGGTGTGAAAATAGAATCTATAGGAAGTACATCAATTGGATTATTATCCTTTTTATTCTTTTCAGCTACATTGTATCCTCTACCACGATTAACTGTCATTTCCATGTGTAAATCGCAGTTACCTGAAGTAGTAGCTATATGAAGCCATGGATTTAAGATTTCAACAGTACCATCTGTAGTAATATCAGCAGCTGTAATCTCTCCAGCTCCCTTATGATCAATCCTAATTATTTTCTCTTCATTATCATGTACTTTTAATCTTACACCTTTTAAATTAACAATTAACTCAGGAACGTCTTCTACAACTCCTTGAACTGTAGAAAATTCATGCACTACGCCATTAATCTTAACACTAGTAATGGCTGCACCTGGTAATGATGATAGTAATATTCTCCTTAGAGAATTACCTATTGTCATTCCATATCCACGTTCTAATGGTTCACATATGAATTTTGCATAATTCCTCTTATCGTCTGTCTCTACACATTCGATGTTTGGTTTTTCAAATTCAATCATTCTTACCTCCTAATGGTTTAAACAACCCTATAAAAATTTATATATTCTTTAGTACGTGTCCTAAGTATATTAATTATTATTTAGAGTACAACTCAACAATTAAGTGTTCCTCAACTGGTAAGTCGATTTCTTCTCTATTAACATTTCTAACAACTTTTCCTACTAATTTTTTACTATCAAGTTCTAACCACTCTGGTACTGGTCTTCCACCGTTAGATTCCATGTTAGCTTTGATAACTGCGTTATCTTTTCTATTTTCTCTAATAGTAATAACGTCTCCTGGTTTAACTAAGTATGAAGCAATATCAGTTTTCTTTCCATTAACTTCAAAATTTCCATGAGTAACAAGTTGTCTAGCTTGTGGTCTTGAAACACCAAAACCTAATCTATAAACTACGTTATCTAATCTGCTTTCTAATATTTGTAGTAATACAGTACCTGTAATACCTTTTTTACTAGAAGCCATTTCAAAATATCTTCTAAATTGTTTTTCACCTACTCCGTAGAATGATCTTGTTTTTTGTTTTTCTCTCAATTGTGTACCGTATTCAGAAAGTTTTGTTCTTTTTTGTCCATGTTGACCTGGAGCATAATTTCTTCTTGTGACGCTACATTTGTCAGAATAACATCTTGAACCTTTTAAGAATAATTTTTGACCTTCTCTACGGCATATACGACATTGTTCGTCTTTATATCTTGCCATGTAACTTTTACACCTCTTTCTCAAAATTTTCTATTTAATTTTCGATTATACTCTTCTTCTTTTTGGTGGTCTACATCCATTGTGTGGTATTGGAGTAACATCTTTGATTGTAATTATTTCTAATCCTGCTGTTTGTAAAGATCTAATAGCAGCTTCACGACCTGCTCCTGGTCCTTTAACAAAAACATCAACTGTCTTTAAACCATGTTCCATTGCAGTTTTTGCTGCAGTCTCTGCTGCTTGTCCAGCTGCAAATGGTGTGCTTTTTCTTGAACCTTTAAATCCAAGTTCACCAGCACTTGCCCAAGAAATAACATTACCTTGAGTATCAGTTATAGAAACAATTGTATTATTGAAACTAGAATGAATATGAGCAGAACCTTTATCTATATTTTTTCTTTCTCTTCTTCTAATACCTGTCTTCTTTGTACTAGCACTTGCCTTTGCCATTTAGAATTTACCTCCTCTAAAAATTCTTATTACTTATTATTTTTTGCTTTTGCTTACTAATTTTCTAGGACCTTTTCTTGTACGAGCATTAGTTTTTGTTCTTTGTCCTCTTACAGGTAATCCTCTTCTATGTCTGATACCTCTATAGCATCCTATTTCTGTAAGTCTTTTTATGTTTAAAGCAACTTCTCTTCTTAAGTCACCCTCAATTTTGTAGCCATCCATAGCTTTTCTTATGTCAGCTACTTGAGAATCTGTTAAGTCTTTAACTCTAGTATCTGGATCAACTCCAGCATCTTTTAATATTTTTTGTGAACTAGGTAAACCTATACCATAGATATATGTTAGTCCTATTTCAACTCTTTTTTCTCTAGGTAAATCAACTCCTGCTATACGAGCCATATAATTTTGCACCTCCATAAATTTATATCTTTACTTTTGCTTTTTGCTTAAAAATAATTAAACCTGAAATGTATTTTACTATATTACAAGATATATAGATAAAATAGTAATCTAACCATTCTAAACAATATATATAAACACATTATAAAATATCTAAAAAGACAGCCGCTCTATAATGTATTATATTCTTAATTAAATTCGGATAAATAAAATTATCCTTGTCTTTGTTTATGCTTAGGGTTCTCGCATATAACTCTAACAACGCCTTTTCTCTTGATGATTTTACATTTTTCGCAAATTTTCTTAACTGATGGTCTTACTTTCATCTTCTTTTCCTCCTAAAATATTATTTTGCTCTCCAAGTAATTCTTCCTTTTGTCAAATCATATGGAGATAGTTCAAGCTTTACTTTATCTCCTGGTAAAATCTTAATATAGTTCATTCTAAGCTTGCCCGAAATATGAGCTAATACTTGATGACCATTTTCAAGTTCTACTTTAAATGTAGTATTTGGTAAAGTCTCAATAACTGTACCTTCTACTTCAATAACATCTTCCTTTGACAAATCAAAACCTCCTTTACTTGAAACGCAAAGTAAGCCTTATTAAGGCATTATCTTCGTATTTTCTATATCACGTTAAAAATTGAAAAGCTATTTTTCCGCGATATATATATGATTAAAGCAATAAAACCCCATAAAAGTGGGACTTTAAGCAGTAATCTAGAACATTATACAATAGTTTTATTTAATAGTCAATACTTTTGGTTCATTTTCTGTAATTAAAATTGTATTTTCATAATGCGCAGCTAAGCTTCCATCTTGAGTCGCAATTGTCCATCCATCCTCTAATTCCCAAATGTCCGGTTTACCTGCTATAATCATTGGTTCAATACAAATAGTCATTCCTGGTTCTAGTTTTGGTCCTTTACCTGGTTTCCCATAATTTGGAACACCTGGATCTTCATGCATTTCCTTTCCGATACCATGTCCTTGAAATTCTCTAACTACAGAAAAGCCATATTGTCTAACATATGATTCTACTGCGTTTGAAATGTCTCCAATTCTATTTCCAGGTTTTGCGAACTTTAATGCTTCAAAGAATGATTGCTTTGTAACTTCAACAAGTTCTTTTGCTTCAGAACTCACATTACCAATCATATATGTTCTTGCTGCATCACCATTATATCCATTTTTTTCAATTACTAAATCAACTGAAACTATATCACCATCTTTAATAATGTCATGTTTTGATGGTATTCCATGAATAACTACATCATTTATAGATGCACATATAGAACCTGGAAAATCAGGTACTCCTCGTACACCACTTGGATAACCCTTTTCAGCAGGTATCCCACCATGACTTCTTATAAACTTTTCTACTAATTCATCTAATTCGTATGTAGACATCCCAGCTTTTATAATCGAGCCAATATACTCATATGTATCTGCTACAAGACGTCCAACATCCTTCATCAATTCAATTTCTCTCTTAGATTTAATCGTTATCATTTCCTTCTCTTCTTTCCACATACTGTTTTAATATTAAAAATAATTATATTATATTTATGAATCTATTTTTTTAGATATTCAATCACATCATGCGCAACTTCATCCTTCATTCTATTTGCTCTTTCGCTAAGTAGTGTTGAATATAAAATTCCTGTTGATTTATAATAATCAGCTACAGGAGCAGTTTGTGTCCTATACACATTAAGTCTATTCTTTGCTTTTTCTACAGTATCATCGTCTCTTTGTTCTAGACGTGATCCACAATTATCGCAAATTCCTTCAACCTTTGAAGGTTTTAATACAACGTTAAAAATAGATTTACACTTAGGGCAAACCCTTCTATTTACAATTCTAGTTAATAATTCATCTTCATTTGATTCAAGATTAATAACTAAATCAATCTTTTTATTGTATTTATTAAGAATATCATCAAGAGCTTTTGCTTGAGCAACAGTTCTTGGGAAGCCATCTAGTATAAGACCATCTTTTACATCTGGTTCTTCAAGTCTAGACGCAATCATTTTTACAGTAACGTCATCTGGAACAAGTTCTCCTCTTGTTATATATGAATTAGCTAATTTTCCAATTTCAGTTCCTTCACTAATATATTTTCTAAATATATCTCCACTAGAAATAGTTGGAATTTTGTATTCTTCCTTTAGTAATTCAGCCACACTCCCTTTACCTGAGGCTGGAGCTCCTAACATGATAATAACCATTTTTTGTTCCTCCTAAAAAACATTACAAGGGTGGCCATAAAAAGCTTCTGGCCACCCTAGCAAAAAATCTATTTTTCCAAAAATCCTTTATAATGTCTCATTACTAATTGAGATTCAAGTTGTTGAACTGTTTCAAGTGCAACACCAACTACGATAAGTATTGATGTACCACCAAATGTAACATTCAAATTTGAAAATCTCATAAGCATTGGCAATATTGCAATTAAACTTAAGAATACTGCTCCAAACCATGTTAGTTTAGATAGTATTGACTGTAAATAGTCAGCTGTTGGCTTACCAGCTCTAATTCCTGGAATAAATCCACCATTTTGTTTAATATTTGTAGCAATTTCTGCTGTGTTAAATGTAGCAAATGTATAGAAGAATGTGAATCCAACTATTAACAAGAAATATGTTATTGCATTTGCTAAGCTATATCCCCAAGGAACAGCTGATGATGATGTAGCAATAGAAAACTTATAAAGTTTTGATAAGAAACCTACACCTGTAACACTGTTTGGTGCGAATATTTGAATCATCATAGCAGGGAATGTCATGAATGACGAAGCAAAGATTATAGGCATAACACCAGCCATTGCAAGCTTAAGTGGAATATGTGTACTTTGTCCACCATACATTTTTCTTCCTACTACCTTTTTTGCATATTGAACAGGAACTCTTCTTTCAGCTTCGTTAACAAAGATAACTCCTGAAGTAAGAATAATTGAACCTATTACAATCGCAATAGCAGTAACGATTCCTACTGTACTTACACTGCCTTCTTTAACAACAAGACCAATAAGTGTTGGTATAAATCTTGGCAATCTTGATACGATACCTGCAAAGATAAGTAAAGAAATACCATTACCTATACCTTTATTTGTAATTTGATCTCCAAGCCACATTAATATAGCTGTACCTGTGATTAAAGCTAAAACTACCATTGCTCCAGTAAGCCATCCTGGATTAATGAATATGCTTGAACCACCTCTACTATATGAAATATAAATTCCAAGGCCTTCAATCAAAGCAAGAACAATTGTAATGATTTTAGTTAGTTTATTAACTTTTTGTCTACCTTGCTCTCCACCTTCCTTCATCATTTTTTCAAGTGAAGGTATTATCATTCCTAACAATTGAACAACAATTGATGATGTAATATATGGTGTTATTGTCATTGAGAATATAGACAAGTTTGAAAATGCTCCACCAGATATTGTATTTATTAATCCAGACAAACTATTTGTTGCTGAATTCATTTGATTTCTAAGCGCAATAGCATCAACTCCAGGGACTGTAATATAACATCCAAATCTAAATAAAACAATTAATAATAATGTATATAAAATTCTTTTTCTAACTTCTGGAGTTTTCCAAGCATTTTTAAGAGTATTAAACAACTAAATCACCTCAATCTTTCCACCTGCAGCTTCTATTTTTTCAGCAGCCGTCTTAGTAAATCTTTTAGCTTTAACTGTAAGTTTTTTATCTAACTTACCAGTAGCTAGAACTACGATACCATCGTTGATTTTACCAATAATTCCGTCAGCTAATAAACTTTCTGCAGTTACTTCTTCTGTTGTAGCTTTATTAAGCATTGTAAGTGTAACTTCTGTATAATTTTTTGCATGTATATTTGTAAATCCTCTTTTTGGTAATCTTCTATATAATGGTGTTTGACCACCTTCGAATCCTCTTCTAACGCCTCCGCCAGATCTAGCTTTTTGACCTTTATGTCCTCTACCTGATGTTTTACCAAGTCCAGAACCTATACCACGGCCAACTCTTTTTCTAGCTTGTCTTTTTATTGCTGGCTTAATATTTCCTAGTTCCATAAGATTTTTTACACCTCCTCAATTTAATCTAAAACATCGAAATCATTATATCATTAAAAAATATTTTTTCAATTAGATTTCGCTAACTTTCTTTCCTCTTTTTTTAGCAACAGTTTCAGCTGTTTGCATACTCTTAAGAGCTTCTATTGTAGCATATACAACGTTTCTTGGATTGTTTGTTCCTAAAACTTTTGAGTTAACATCTTTATAACCTGCAAGTTCAAGAACAGGTCTAACGCTACCACCAGCGATAATACCAGTACCTTGAGCACCTGGTTTTAACATAACTCTTGCACTACCAAACGAACCAACATATTCATGAGGAATTGTTGTACCAACAATTGGAACCTCAACTAAGTTTTTCTTTGCTTCATCGATAGCTTTTTTGATTGCATCAGGAACTTCAGCAGCTTTTCCATTTCCAACACCGATATGTCCATTTTCGTCTCCGACAACAACTACAGCGCTGAATCTAAAAGTTCTACCACCTTTAACAACCTTAGCAACTCTCGCGATATCAACAACAGTCTCTTTTAATTCTACTGATCTATCTTCCATGAGAATTTTTTTCCTCCTTCTTTCTTAATTAAAAATCTAATCCTGCTTCACGAGCTGCTTCAGCTAATGCTTTTACAGCGCCATGATAAATATATCCGCCCCTATCGAAAACAACTTGGTTTATTTTCTTTGCTTTTGCTTTTTTAGCAATTTCTTTACCAACTTCTTCTGCAGCTTTTATATTTGATTTTTTTGTTTTTATACTGCTATCCATTGTTGATACGTAGCAAAGTGTTTCACCTTTTGTATCATCAATGATTTGAGCAATAATATTTTTATTTGATTTACTAACAGCAAGTCTAGGACATTCAGTAGTTCCAGATATTTTTGTACGAACTCTTGCATGACGTCTAGCTCTTTCTGATTTTCTATCTATCTTTGTTATCATTTTTACTCCTTTCTAGGTTTACTTATAGGGGTATATTTAGTCCCTCTATGCCTTTAAGGGATTAAATATACCCCCTAAAGTTACTCTAGTTTAACCTTATTAAATTATTCTATTTCTTACCAGCTTTACCTTCTTTACGTCTAATAACTTCTTCAGCATACTTGATACCCTTACCTCTATATACTTCAGGTGGTCTCTTAGTTCTGATAACAGCTGCTGTTTGTCCAACAAGCTCTTTGTCCATTCCCTTAACGATTATTTCGTTAGCGTTTGGAACATCAAAAGTTATTCCCTCTGGAGCTTCTACTTCAACTGGATGTGAATAACCTAAATTCAAAAGTAAATTGTTGCCTTTCTTTTGAGCTCTGTAACCAACACCATTTACCTCTAATTTTCTTTCAAATCCTTTTGTAGTACCGTCGATCATGTTATTTAATAATGTTCTTGTAAGACCATGTAAGCTCTTATTTGCTGGCTCATCGTTTGGTCTTTCAACCTTTGCAACATTACCATCAACAGTAATTTTCATATTCTTATGAAATTCTTTTTCTAAAGTTCCTTTAGGACCTTTTACAGTAACTTTAGTTCCGTCTACTTTTATCTCAACGTCTGCAGGTACTGTAATAGGCTTATTTCCTATTCTAGACATTTTAAATATCCTCCTTTTTTGGTTAATTCTTATTTTTAAATTTCTTTTATCTTCTATGATTTTGTTCGTAGAATCTAAAAATATTTTCGCCAATATTGATGATAGAAACTACCATACATATGCTAGTACCTCTCCACCAATACCTAATTCTCTTGCTTTTTTATCTGTCATAACTCCTTTTGAAGTTGAAATTAAAGCAATTCCTAATCCATTTAATACTTTTGGAAGTTCATCCTTTGATGCATAAATTCTAAGACCAGGTTTACTGATTCTTCTTAATCCATCAATAACTCTATTACCTTTCTCATCATATTTTAATGAGATTCTGATAATTCCTTGAGAATCACTTTCTATCTCTTCAAAAGATTTTATATAACCTTCTTCTAACAATGTTTCAGCAATAGCTTTCTTCATTTTTGATGCTGGAACATCAACTGTTTTGAATTTTTCGCTATTTGCATTTCTAATTCTTGTTAACATATCTGCTATTGGGTCAGTTGTATTCATTTTTACCCTCCTTTTTTCAATTTTATTATTTGTTTATTTTTTCTAGATTATTACCAACTAGATTTTGTAATTCCTGGTATTTCGCCCTTGTGAGCTAATTCTCTAAAGCAAACACGGCAAATACCAAATTTTCTTATATAGCTATGAGGTCTTCCACAAATTCTGCATCTGTTGTATTCTCTTGTTTTGAACTTTTGTGGTTTATCACATTTTACCTTTAATGATTTCTTAGCCATATTATTCTCCTTTCCTCGCTTCGCTCGTCATCCGCACTTCAACAATTTACTTCGTAAATTCTCGAAGCTGCGACAACGCATAAGACGTGACATATCTATTTAAAATTGCTTTAGCCCTATGCTTTGAATGGCATTCCTAATAATGAAAGTAATTCCTTTGCTTCCTCATCACTCTTTGCAGTAGTAACAAATATAATATCCATTCCTCTTAGTTTATCAACTTTATCATATTCGATTTCTGGGAAAATAAGTTGCTCTTTAATACCCATAGAATAATTTCCTCTACCATCAAATGAGTTTGCAGAAACGCCTCTAAAGTCTCTAACTCTTGGAAGAGCTACGTTAAATAGTTTGTAAGCAAAATCATACATTTTTCCTGATCTTAATGTAACTTTGCATCCTATTTTTGCTCCCTCTCTTAATTTAAATGCAGCAATTGATTTCTTTGCTTTTGTTACTATTGGCTTTTGACCAGTAATAATTGTCAAATCATTCATTGCATTATCTAAAGCTTTTGGATTGTCTCTTGTGTCTCCCAATCCTATATTGATTACTATTTTATCTAATTTAGGAACTTGCATTTTAGAAGTATAATTGAACTTTTTCATCATAGCTTCAACAACTTCTTTCTCATATTGCTCTCTAAGTTTTTCCATTGTCTATATTCCTCCTTTCATACAATTATTTTAATTTTGCACCACATTTTTTGCAAACACGAACTTTTTCACCTTTTTCTTCAATGTATCCAATTTTTGTAACTTTCTTACATTTTGGACATACTACATTTACTTTTGAACTTGGGATAGCAACTTCAACAGAAACTATACCTCCTTGTTCGCCTTGCTTTCTTGGTTTTATAGATTTTTTTCTTATATTAACACCTTTAACAATGATTTTATCATCTTTAGGTATTATATCAAGTACTTCTCCTGTTTTACCTTTATCATTTCCTGATAAAACTTGAACAGTGTCACCTTTTCTTATTTTCATATCTATTTTTCACCTCTTATCTCTATTTATAATTTCGCCTTGAATCTGTATCGTATTCTAATTGCTTTTCTACGGATTTAACGTTGATACGAAAGGCTACCTTTTGTATCAATAAACTTGACTTGCGTCAACTTTATTTTTACAAAAGCTACGCTTTCCCATCATAATCTGTAAGCCTCGTTCGAATAACTTAGTTACAGATTTGACCTTTATACGGAAGACTACCTTTTGTATCAATAAACTTGACTTGCGTCAACTTTATTTTTACAAAAGCTACCATACTCTGTATCGCGTTCGAACTGCTTTACTGCAGACTTTACATCGATACGAAAGGCTACCTTTTGTATCAATAAACTTGACTTGCGTCAACTTTATTTTCACAAAAGCTACGCTTTCCCATCATAATCTGTAAGCCTCGAATGTCAACGATGACATTCTCGTCAACAGATTATAAAACTTCAGGCGCTAATGAGATTATCTTCATGTAATCTCCATCTCTTAATTCTCTTGCTACTGGTCCAAATATACGTGTTCCTTTTGGTGTTTTGTCATCACGAATGATTACTGCTGCGTTCTCATCAAACTTTAAGTATGAACCATCAGCTCTTCTTACGCCTTTTCTAGTTCTAACTACAACAGCTTTAACAACTTCACCTTTTTTAACAACGCCACCTGGTGTTGCAGACTTAACAGAAGCTACAACTATATCACCAATTTCAGCATATTTTCTATGTGATCCGCCTAGACATCTGATAACCATAAGTTCTTTAGCACCAGTGTTGTCAGCTACTTTTAATCTTGTTTGTTGCTGTACCATTTTTTTGCCTCCTTCATTTTTCTATTTACAAATACTAGTTTACAACTGCTTTCTCAACGATTCTAACTATTCTAAATCTCTTGTCTTTTGATAGAGGTCTTGTTTCCATAACTTCAACTCTATCTCCGACTTTGCATTGATTTTCTTCATCGTGAGCTTTTAATTTATATGTTCTCTTTACAGTTTTCTTATAAATTGGATGAGCATATGAATCTTCTACAGAAACAACTACTGTCTTATCCATTTTATCTGATACAACTGTTCCGATCATTGACTTACGTAAATTTCTTTCAGCCATTAGGATATCTCCTTTCTTTAATTATTTTATAAGATAATTCTAGTTCTTTTTATTTAATTCTCTTTGTCTTAAAATAGTTTTAACTCTAGCTATTTCTTTTCTAACCTCTTTGATTCTCATTGGATTATCTAATCCATTTGTAGCTAGGCTAAATCTTAATTTAAATAATTCAGATTTTAACTCACTTAGCTCTTTTTCTAGCTCTGGTGAAGATTTTTCTACTAATTTTACATTTTTCTTCATCTTACTCATCACCACCTATTTCATTTTCTCTTTTTACGAATTTTGTTTGAACAGGTAATTTTTGTGCTGCTAGTCTCAATGCTTCTCTAGCTACTTCTTCAGATACACCTTCTATCTCAAACATAACTCTTCCTGGTTTAACAACAGCTACCCAATATTCTGGTGCTCCTTTACCTTTACCCATACGAGTTTCAGCTGGTTTCTTTGTAACAGGCTTGTCTGGGAATATTTTAATCCAAACTTTTCCACCTCTTTTTATGAAACGAGTCATTGCAACTCTGGCTGCTTCGATTTGATTTGATTTAATCCAACCAGCAGTTGTAGCTTGAAGACCATATTCGCCTTCGTTAACTACATTTCCTCTTGTTGCCTTTCCTCTATTTCTTCCTTTTTGTTGTTTTCTAAACTTTGATCTTTTTGGCATTAATGGCATTAGTCGTTACCTCCTTTTGCTTCTTTTTTAGCTGGAAGAACTTCACCTTTATAAATCCAAACTTTAACACCGATTTTACCATAAGTAGTATCTGCTTCATGGAATCCATAATCAATATCAGCTCTTAATGTTTGAAGTGGTATAGTACCTTCTTTATAAAATTCAGTTCTAGCCATATCAGCTCCACCAAGTCTTCCTGATACAGAAGTCTTGATACCTAAAGCTCCAGCCTTCATTGCTTTTTGCATACATTGTTTCATTGCTCTTCTGAAAGATATTCTTCTTTCAAGTTGGCTAGCTATATTCTCAGCAACCAATTGAGCATCTGTATCAATGTTTTTAACTTCAACTATATTTAAGTTAACTTCTTTTTTAATCATTTTTTCTAATTCTGCTTTTAATTCGTTAGAAATGTTTCCACCTTTACCGATAACTAGACCAGGTTTAGCTGTATATACATTAACTTTAACAAATTTTGCAGTTCTTTCGATTTCTATTTTAGAAATTCCACTAATGAATAATTTCTTTTTTACATATTCACGAATTTTATGGTCTTCTACTAAGTAATCAGCAAAATTTTTATCATCAGCATACCACTTTGAATTCCAATCTCTGATAACGCCTAGTCTAATTCCATTTGGATGAACTTTTTGTCCCATCGTAAATATCCTCCTTCCTTAATTTTTCTCTCTTAATACTATTGTTATATGACTTGTTCTTTTTCTAATTCTAACAGCTGAACCCTTTGCAGCAGGTCTTATTCTCTTAAGAGTTGGTCCCTGATTTGCATATATTTCAGCTACATACAAATTACTTCTATTCATAAAATGATTATTTTCAGCATTTGCAATTGCAGAATTTAATAGTTTTTCTAATATCTCAGCTGAAGCTTTTGGTGCAAATTTAACTATATTTTGAGCTTCTGCAACACTTTTTCCTCTCATTAAATCTGCTACAATTTTAACTTTTCTTGCTGAAATTCTAGCATAATTTAATGTTGCTCTTGCTTCTATAACTTGTGTTTTTTCTTCCACTGTTATTTCCTCCATTCTTTAAAATGATTTATATAATTTTATTTTTTAGTTGTCTTATCACCGCTGTGTCCCTTCACTGCGCTTCGCTTGTGATCCGCACTTCAACGATTTTCTTTCAGAAAATCCTCGAAGCTGCGACAACGAAGAAGGCGTTAACTAGTACTACTTTTTAGTTGTTTTGTCTCCACTATGTCCTTTGAAGGTTCTTGTAGGAGCGAATTCTCCTAATTTATGACCAATCATTTCTTCTGAAATATAAATAGGAACATGTTTTCTTCCATCATGAACTGCTATAGTATGTCCAACCATTTGTGGATATATAGTAGATGCTCTTGACCATGTCTTTAATACTTCTTTTTTACCTGTTTCATTCATAGCTTCAATTCTTTTCATAAGTTTTGGAGCTACATAAGGTACCTTTTTACTTGATCTTGACATAAGTATTTGTTCTCCTTTCATAATCTCTTTTAAGTTATTCTCTTCGATTTACTTGCTAAGGTGCGTAAGATGCTTTGCATCTTGCGAATGATATCTGTAATCTCGCTTCGCTTCGAACAGCTATCATTTTCTTCTCTTAACGATAAATTTATTTGAAGCTTTCTTCTTGTCTCTTGTCTTATATCCAAGAGCTGGTTTACCCCAAGGTGTCATTGGTCCAGCATGTCCTACTGGAGCTCTACCTTCACCACCACCATGAGGGTGATCATTAGGGTTCATAACAGATCCTCTAACTGTAGGTCTAATACCCATATGTCTTTTTCTACCAGCTTTTCCAAGCTTAATATTTTCATGATCTGTATTTCCAATTGTTCCAATTGTTGCTCTACATCTAATTGAAATAAGTCTCATTTCTCCTGATGGAAGTCTAACGTGTGCGTATGCACCCTCTTTAGCCATAAGTTGTGCTTCTTGTCCAGCACTTCTAACTAATTTTCCACCTTGTCCAGGATTTAATTCAACGTTATGAATTAAAGTACCAACTGGAATATTTGATATTGGCATAGCATTTCCAACTTTAATATCTACATTCTCTCCAGAAACAACTTTGTCTCCATCTGTTAATCCCAATGGAGCTAAAATATAACTTTTTGTTCCATCTTCATATTGGATTAGTGCAATATTACTGCTTCTATTTGGATCATATTCAATTCCAACAACTGTTGCAGTCATATTGTCTTTTTGTCTTTTAAAATCAATTATTCTATATTTTTGTCTATTTCCACCACCTTGATGTCTAACTGTAATTCTTCCATAAGAATTTCTACCAGCATTCTTTTTCTTCTTTGCAAGTAGAGATTTTTCAGGAGTTTTCTTTGTAACTTCTTCGAAAGTAGAAGTTGTCATATTTCTTCTTGATGGTGTATAAGCTCTATAATGTTTTATTCCCATTTTTTCTCTCTCCTCTCGGATCAATGAAAAACTTCGTCTTGCTGTGTCAAATTTCGAAAATTTTTATTCAACATACAAACGTACAGTTTTATAAAAATTTTCTCATTTTCCTTGCAATACTTGTTTTTGATTAATCCTCTTACCTTTCTTTTTTATTTGCGGAAATTTTCCTGCTCCGCATGGCAGATATTATTTATTGTCCGAGTTTTGTCTCGATAATAATAAACATATTTGTTTAATTCATGTCTTTGCTTTTTGCACCGTTTTGACAAAATTGGTTTTAGGCAAGGCATGCGAGGCTTAAATTTATGAGTCGTACGAGCTGTACGTCGATTAAATTTGAGCCGATGCATAACGCCGCATAAAAGCAATTCTGTCGAAACATCACTTAAGCCCCCATGAATTCGTCGATTGAAGTTTTGTATTTCTTAGTAACTTTAACTTCTTTTCCACCTTTTCCAATATATTTAACATCTGATGGATCTGTGTCTATAGTAACTATAGCCTTTTTCCAATCTGGTGTTTTACCATATTGGTATCTTACTCTTTTTTCTTTTCCTTTTACTGTTATTGTATTAACTTTTAATACCTTAACTTCAAATAACTTTTCAACAGCATTTTTGATATCAACTTTTGTTGCATTCATTGCAACTTTGAAAGTGTACTTACCTTCAGCAGTTTCGCTACTTGATTTTTCAGTAATAACAGGAGCAATTATTATTTCTTCTGCTACCATTATGCATACACCTCCTCTAATTTCTTAATTGTATCTACTGTTAAAACAATTTTCTTTGCATTTAGTAAATCAAATACATTGATTGTACCTACAGAACTTGTTCCAACATTTTCAAGATTTCTAGCTGATTTTTGAACTTTTTCGTCACTAGCTGGTAAAACAACTAAAGCTTTTTCTGTAACTTTAAGATTCTTCATAGCATCAGCCATTTGTTTTGTCTTGATTTCTTTGAAATCAAACTTATCAACTACTATAAGGTCTTTATCAATTACTTTTGAACTTAATATTGATCTAATAGCAAGTTGTCTTTCTTTTTTATTGACTCTATATTTGTATGATCTAGGTTTTGGTCCTAAAGCAATACCACCTTTGATCCATTGTGGTGCTCTTATAGAACCTTGTCTAGCTCTACCTGTACCTTTTTGTCTCCAAGGTTTTCTTCCACCGCCTCTAACTTCAGCTCTTGTTTTTGTGCTTTGTGTACCTTGTCTTTGATTAGCAAGATAGTTAACTAATACACTATGTACAATAGCTTCATTTGGCTCAATTCCGAAGATTTCTTCTTTTAAATCTATAGATTTAACTTTCTTTCCTTCTATATTATATACATCTATACTTGGCATCGTCTTTCCTCCTTCCCACTAATTAGATGTTTTAACAGTTTTTCTTATCTTTAAAATACTTCCCTTATTTCCTGGAACAGATCCTTTAATAAGAATTGCATTTTTATCTAAGTCAACTTTAACAATCTCTAAATTTTGAACTGTAACTTTGTTTACACCCATATGTCCTGGTAATTTCTTTCCTTTGAAAACTCTACCTGGAGTAGATGTAGATCCCATTGAACCTGGTCTTCTATGATACATAGAGCCATGTCCCATAGGTCCTCTTGATTGTCCATGTCTTTTTATAACACCTTGGAATCCTTTTCCTTTTGTTATACCTTGAACATCAACATATTCTCCAACTTCAAAGCTATCAACTTTAACTTCGTCTCCAACTTTTACTTCTTCAGCACATTTATCGCATGTTCTGAATTCTCTTAAATGTTTTACAGGCTTTACTCCTGCTTTTTTGAAATGTCCTTGATCTGGCTTATTTACTTTATATTCTTTTACATCGCCAAATCCAAGTTGAACAGCATTGTATCCGTCTGTTTCAACTGTTTTTATTTGAACTACTGGACATGGTCCAGCTTCTATAACTGTTACTGGAATAACTGCACCTTTTTCATCGAAGATTTGTGTCATTCCAACTTTTCTTCCTATAATTGTTTTCATTTTTTCCTCCTACTATTGGCTAAGCTACTCGCCTAGCTTGGTTTGATTTTAACTCATTAATACTTTTTCATAGGTACGCAGGTTCTCACTTCGTTCGAACTGCATATAACTCTTTCTTCGTATCCTACTTTCTTTTATAGGAAAGCAGGTACTCACTTCGTTCGTACTGCATATAACTCCAACTAAGTTCATACTGCGCTATCGCTTGTATTTGTTTTCATAGGTACGCAGGTTCTCACTTCGTTCGAACTGCATATAACTCTAACTAAACTCATACTTCGCTACGCTCGTATTCGTTAAGTTATAGTTTAATTTCAATATCAACACCTGCTGGTAACTCAAGTTTGTTTAAGCTATCAACTGTTTTTTGTGTTGGATAAAGAATATCAATAACTCTTTTATGTGTTCTCATTTCAAATTGCTCTCTTGAATCTTTGTGCTTATGAGGAGAACGTAAAATTGTTACTACTTCTTTCTCTGTTGGAAGTGGAATTGGTCCAGAAACTTTTGCTCCTGTTCTCTTAGCAGTATCTACTATCTTTTCAGCAGACTGATCTAAAACAACATAGTCATAAGCCTTTAGTCTAATTCTAATTTTGTCACTTCCTACTTTTTTGTTTGATGTTGCCATTTAATCTTTACCTCCTTAAAAATTTTTGGTCAACGGCAAGTTTACAACGTACCCTGGTGTTTCTTTTATACCCATTATAAAATCCAAGCTATCTTTTGTATTAAAAAATTTTTAATTCAAATATTAGTCTTGGATAAGTTAGGTAACGTTTATCAAACTTATCGCCCGGTCTATGCCTAGACATGCTCCACAGAAGTTCCCTCCACATACAGCATATATGTGTAGCCACATTCTGCTTCAACGCTAATCTTATGCTCCACCATTATACTACGGGGGCATGTCTATGTCAACAATTATTTTTATAATTTTTATATTTTTCTTTTTCATGCAAAAACGGAGAAATCCGCAGATTTCTCCGTTTTTGCATGGCATCATTTACAATGTTAAAGTGTACAATGTTAATATTTACTTAAAAACAGAACATCCTCATACCCCTGGGTATAGCCCTTAATAACTTGGACTTTACCAGTAGCGCCATTTTCCCCAAAAATACTCTTGATAACATCTTCTGTGATCTTTATTCTCCGTTTGTTTGCTGTCACCTTACAGTAGAGTTCTGGACTTCTATCGATTCCTTCACGATCTTTAACCTGATGTAACGATTTCTTTGTAATAAAGAACCTACCACTACCATGAGCTTTCATCACGTATAAAGTCTCGCCATCCTTAATTTTCCAATCAATGGCATAAGGAATTCCAATGTAACCATTATCTTTAATAATTGAAACTGCCATATTCTCCTCCTCAAATCGGGTGAAATACATCGATTTAAAAGTTCTATTACTAAATATATTTTTTAATCGATGCAGTTATTATGCATTACAATCATTATAACATAGTTTACATAAATTATCAATTTATAAACGTATTTTTTAATTCTAATAAATATATACTTAATTCTTGATTAACACATATAAATCCAAAAATACCGCCACATACTGCTCCTACTAAATGGCTCAAATGAGATACACCGTCTCTACTACTTCCGATAACATCTATTATTTCATCTGTTATGTAAAAAATAAGTATAAGAATAAAAGTAAGAGGAATTCTATTATCTGTAATATTTACTATTGAGCTCAATACGACAAGCATAAATGATATTCCACTTGCACCTACTATCTTATTTCCTCCCCTTAGCATATTGACTAATGCAATAACGAAAGATGTAATAAGAATCATTATAAGCAGATTAACTGAACCATATTTTTCTTCAATAATTGGGCCAAGAAGTAATATTTTCATATAATTTCTAGAAAAATGTCCCCAGTCCATATGGCCAAGACAGTGTGTAAACATCTTAATATATGTCATTGGATTTATAGGTGAACCTCTTCCAGAAGCAAAAAATGCTTTTGTAATTAACCCACCTGTAAGCCTATCTAATATTATTTCTACTAGACTTATAAAAAACATAGTTAATATAACTATTGAATTATAATTAAAATACTTAACAATCTCCATATGTCACTCCTATAATCTTTCCATAATTTTATTATAATCTTAAAAATATATCAATTATTTTATTTCATTATCATTTCTTTTTGATAATAGTAATTGAATTTAAAATTTATAGTGCTATAATAAGTAAGTAAATTTTTTTAAGGAAAACAAAATGAGAGAAAAATTAGAAAATAAAATATATTCAGATAATGAATTTATAAATATAGTTTCAGAGATTATTAATAATGAACATGTTCAAGAAATGCAGAACTATCGTCAACATTTTAGTACGACATGCTATGATCATTGTCTTGAAGCATCATATTATAGTTATAAAGTATGTAAGTTTTTACATCTTGATTATATATCTTCTGCAAGAGCTGCAATGGTTCACGATATGTTTTTATACGATTGGAGAAAACCTAACCCTTATGGTGGACTTCATGCATTCACACACGGGAAAATATCTTATGAAAATGCCTCAAAATATTTTGAGTTTAACAAAAAGGAAAAAGATATTATTACTAAACACATGTGGCCAGTGTGTATCGGTATCCCAAGATATATAGAAACATATATACTCACTCTTGTTGATAAGTATTGTACAATGCTTGAAGCAATAGATGATATTACTCATGATTTTTCAGCAAAAAAACTTTTAAAACATGCTTATATTTTTTTAGCATTTATTCTATTTAAAAGGCGTTAAAAAAAGGTGCTATCGCACCTTTTTCTTTTTATAGTTCTATCATTCCACCATAGTCAATTACATCAAGTCCTGGTAATTCAATTAAATCTATATTCCTATCACCAATAAAATCTCTTATTTTTTTACCACAACTTAGTTTATTTAAGTCTCCAGAAACAAAAATAACATTTTTACCATTTCTTTCTAGTTTTAATTTAGTAAGACATCCGCCAACAAATCCTTTTTTCATACTATAGACTCCATTATTTAATAGTTTTATATTGTCTGGCTCTATAAATAAAATATCTAAATCTAAATTTTTAAGTTTTTTATATATTCCATTATCTGACGTAATAATGCTTCTGTCATCTATAACAGCAATTGAACAATTTGCATACCCTTGGGAAACATCTATTCTCTCATATCCATATTCTTCCAAAAGTTTTATTATTATTTCATCAGTATATTTATAGTTATGTATTGCATATTTTCCAACAATACAAACATTGTATTTTATATCTCTAGGATATGTTGCCTCTACACATTCATTTCCTATTACTAATATATCTTCCACTAGTATCTTAGGTACTAAACTATTATATGTATTAGGCTCCAATACTAATTTATCTTTTATTTTAACACCAAAAACATCAGGATGTGACGAAATTTCTTCGTACACATCCTTTGATTTTTCTAGTTCAATTAATTCATAACCTAAAGAATTTAATAAATCTTTTTCGGCCTTTCTCATCCTACAATCAATTATAATTTTTTTCATATATTTAATCTTCCAAAATCTTCTTTACTAAATTTTATAGTGGTTGGCCTTCCATGAGGGCATGTGTATGGATTCTGTAAAATTAGTAAATTATTTATTAAATAATCTACCTCTTTAATTCCAATATCCATACCAGCTTTAACAGCCGCTTTACATGCAACAGTTGCTATAAACCTTTCTTCAATATCTTTTATAGGACTTCTTGAGTTGGTAATCATTTCATCTAAAACATCCATAAATGCATCTTTTATATTTGTTTTTTCTCTATATTCTATATCTGGAACACCATTCAATTTTATCGAACTATCTCCGAAGAAATCAAATTCATATCCTACATTTCTAATAAGTTCTTCATTCTTTTTTACAAATTCCATTTCTTTATGAGTAAGGTCAATTATTTCTGGTATTAGAGTCATCTGCGTATCATTCTTAAGATTATTCTTGTAATTAGCCTTTATTTGCTCGTACAATAATCTTTCATGTGCAGCATGTTGATCAATAAGATATAATTCGTTTTCTACCTCAATAACAATATATGTTTTAAACAATATTCCAAGATATCTAAATTCTACTTTACGCTTATTGTCTCTGATAATAATATCTTCATGCTTTACATTTTGATTTATATCTTTTTCTATAATATTTTTTCCATAAAAATTGTAGTTTTTATTTCTGTCTTTGCTTTCATAATTACTTGTAAGGAACGAAAGTTCATCATTAACATATTCTTCTCTCTTACTTGCTACTTCTTCATTTCCTAAAAATGCCTTATCCAAAATAGATGTTTTTATGCTTCTATAAAAAGCTTTATAAACAAAGTCTTCATCTTTGAACCTAACTTCTTGTTTGGTTGGATGAACATTCACGTCATAGCAATTTGCTGGCATTTCAATATTCAAAACATAAAATCCAAATTTGCCTATTCCTATTGAACCTTTAAATGCTTGATCGGCTGCATTTATTAGAATTGGATTTTTTATTGGTCTTTTATTTAAAAAAGTAATTTGTTCTTTTCTATTTTCTTTTGCCATATATGAATTACCAACAACTCCAGTAACTCGAATATTATAATCTACATAGTCTACTTTTACTAAATTATCATAGACATTTCTTCCATATAATGTATAAATAATGTCTTCAAGTTTACCATTTCCACTTGTTTGAAATGCCACTCTTCCATCTCCGATTAGTTTTATCGAAACATCTGGATTTGCAAGAGCAATGAGTTGTATCAATTCTTTAATATATCTATATTCTGTACCATCATTTTTTAAAAATTTATATCGTACAGGAGTATTGTAAAAAAGGTTTTCAACTTGCATAATAGTGCCGTGTGCACAGGCAAATTCACTTGCTTGGATTATTTCTCCACCTTCTGCAATAACTCTAGCACCTAATTTATTATCTTCAGTTTTACTGGTAATTGTAAGTTTTGAAATCGCAGCAATACTAGCTAGAGCTTCACCTCTAAATCCCATTGTATATGTATTTTCTAAGTCCTCAATTTTTCTAATTTTGCTAGTTGCATGTCTTTCTATGGCAAATGGAACGTCATCTATATTAATTCCTTTACCATTATCCGATACCTTTATAAAAGATTTTCCACCTTTTTTTACCTCAATCACAATTTGACTTGCACCAGCATCAACAGAATTTTCTACTAATTCTTTTACAACATTAGCTGGCCTCTCAATCACTTCACCTGCCGCTATTTGATTGATAGTTAAGTCATCCAATAAAACAATATCGCCCATTTTCTTTCCTTTTATCTTCTATCATTTTCCAAAACTATATACCTTTATATCACAAAATCCGACAAAATAAAAGCTTTTTCGAGTTTAAAGTCATTTGACGACAAAAAATGCAAGACAAAAGTCTTGCATTTTAAGATTTTAATTATTTTGTAATCCATTTAATCAAATTCATATCTTCCTGGTCAACAAGCATTTCATGCTTTGGCATTGCTCTGAATGTATATCCATAATTTCCACCAGATTTTAAATCAAGAACAGCTTCATAAATATACTTTTTATTTGCTTCGTCATAACCAATCTTATTCATTGTTTCTGTATATACATTTTTTACTGTTCCATTTTCAAGGAACTGTCCAAAATATACTTGAATATCAGCGCTTGCTTCATCTATTTCTGGAAGTTCAACCTCACATGTGACAGTAATTTGACTGCCTGCAGCTAAACGAGCATTATCTATATTTCTATCCTGATTGATAGTAATTTTGTCCCAATTTTTTTTAACATTTTTCTTCCATTCACTAAATGATTTTACTTTTTCAACATCATTAAAGTAACTTTTTCTAAGGTTACACAAAGGCAAGTAAAGTTCATCGACATAATCAATAACCATTCTTGATGTGCTATATTTACCACCAGTAGACTTAATAGAGTTTTTCATGTATCTCATCCACTCATCAGATACTCCATTTTCATTTTGATTATAATATGCTGGAATAATCTTTGTTTCTAATGTGTGATATAAGCTATTACTATCAGCTTTATCTTGTTCTTCATATGAATCATATTGTGCGTTTGTTCCAATAGTCCATCCATTTTCTCCATTATATCCTTCGCACCACCAGCCATCTAATACACTGAAATTGATAACTCCATTAACAGATGCCTTCTCTCCCGATGTTCCAGAAGCTTCCATAGGACGTCTTGGGTTATTTAGCCAAACGTCAACACCACTAATCAAATATCTTGAAAGTCCAATATTATAGTTTTCAAGGACAAATATCTTTCCTTTAAACTGTGGCATTAAAGATATTTCGTGAATTGTTTTTATAAGAGCTTGTCCTTCTCTGTCATTCGGATGTGCCTTTCCAGCAAATACCAGCTGCACAGGATGTTCTTCGTCATTTAATATTTGAGTAAGTCTAGCTATATCTTTAAAAATTAGTGTTGCTCTCTTATATGTTGCAAATCTTCTTGCAAATCCTATAGTTAATGCCTTTGGATTTAAGCTATTAACTATATCTGCAACTTGGTCAAAACCTATTCCACTATTTAAATATCTAGAAGTAAGATTGTCTTTAATTTCTCTAATTAGTTTTTCTTTTCTAACAACATGTTCAGCCCAAAGTCTATCATTTGGTATCTTTTCTATTTCTTCCCAAACATTATCATCTTGAATATTATCCTGCCAATATGGTGGTAAATATTCGTTGTACAAGTCTTTTAAATTTGGAGCAAGCCATGAACATGTATGAATACCATTAGTTACATATGTAATAGGAGATTCGTCTTCAGCTATATTTGGCCAAACATCACTAAACAACTCTCTTGATACTTCTCCATGAAGTTTACTAACACCATTTTTCTTTCCTGCAATCTTAAGTGCAAGAATTCCCATGTTAAATCCATTTTCAATTTGGTCTCCAGGCATACCCATTTTAAAGAATTCTTCTTTTGATATTCCTAGCATATTCCAATATCCATTGAAATATTTTTCAATTAAATGAAGCTCAAATATATCATTTCCAGCAGGCACAGGTGTATGTGTAGTAAATACAGTTTGTACTGTAGCAATCTCTTTTGCCATATCAAAGTTTATATTTTTTTCATTCATAATATCTTTGATAAGTTCAAGAATCAAGAATGAAGAGTGCCCTTCGTTCATATGATATACAGATGGATTATATCCTAATGTTTTAAGTGTCTTAACTCCTGCCATTCCAAGAACTATTTCTTGACGAATTCTCATTTCTCTATCGCCACCATATAGCTTAAGAGTGATTTCTCTTAAATCCATATCGTTCTTATCAATATCAGAATCTAATAGATATAGCTTAATTCTACCAACATTAATTTGCCAGATTTTCAAATACAATCTTCTATTTAGTATTGGCATTTCAATAATCAAATCATCACCAATCATATCTTTTACAGGTTGGATTGGTAAATTATATAAATCTATATCATGATATTCTGAACATTGTTCACCTTTTGAATTAATTCTTTGATGGAAATAACCATTCTTATACAGTAACCCAATAGCAACAAATGGTATACCCAAATCACTTGCTGACTTTAGATGATCACCTGATAATATACCAAGTCCACCAGAATAAATTGGAACAGTTTGATCCAATCCGTATTCAGCAGAAAAATATGATATTAACTCATCTTTGTTTTCAGGATGATTCTTTGAGTACCATGTATTCTCTGCTCTCATGTAATCATCAAATGACTTAACAATTGAGTCATATTTATTTAATAATTCTTCATTATTTACAAACTCTTCTATTTTTTCTTGACTAATCATCTTCAAAAATTTTACAGGATTTTTTTCACATGCTTCCCATAAATCCCTATCAATTTCTTCAAAAAGTCTTAAAAAATCTGTATTCCACGACCACCAAAGGTTATTTGCAATCTCAGATAGTTTTGCAATCCTTTCTGGCAATTGCGGAATAACCGTTACTCTATTGAATATATACATTTAATATATTCCTCCTTTGTACCTCTAATCATTCTTATGTTCTTTATAATTATCTATTAAATATAATTTTTTGTCAATATAAAAGGGCTTAGGGAAATATAACGTTTGTGTTACATTTGCTTTTTTTATATTTTAATTTTATTTTACATATATTATAATAATTTTGTTAAAGTGTTTAATAAGATTATAGTAATAAGGAAGGATTCGCAAATGAATTATAATAGTAAAGCCAACGTCCATCAAGTATTAACAGCCATTACTGTAAAAAGATTATCAGCTTATGCTAAGCTTTGTGAACTATATAGTGACCTTGCAGATATAATGGTAAATGAAGAAGGACGTGCACAAGTTACACCTAGAGATATAGAACAAAGATATTCTGCTATTCTATCTTCAGTTGCATACAATGATTTAGACGAAAGCAGTTATAACGATATTATAGATAAAGGTTACTTTTCAAAAAAAGAAGTAGACATTTTTAGATCATTTTCAGCCATCAGTAAAGATTTTATTGACTTTACAAATGGATATAATATCTTAAAAAAATCGATTTCAAATAAGAGTAACGTCGTTGACCAGAGTGTAGTTGATGATTATTTGGATTTTATGGATAATCTTGCCCAAAATGATCATACTAAAGACTTCTTGGAATATATACATGTTCATTCTCCAACCATCATTGGTAAAAACTATTATAATGTTTATAGAAAAGCATTAAAACGAATAGAATCAATTGACGACTCTCATCTAAATATTCCACAATTTAGTTCAGGTAGTCGTATTTCAAAAGAAATGTTTGGTCCAAGAACTTTGAGATTTGACCGTAATCATAGATTAAGAAATAATCGAGATGATAAAATATCTATTGATGACTCTATTGTTGAGCAAAGTCAAAACTTATACAAACCTACAGAAAAAAGTAAATATAGAAGAAAAATAACTCCTGCAGAAAAGCTTAAAGAATTTGGATATTCTAGCGGTATTATTCTTTCTGACGCTATTCAAGAAACCACATTACCAGTAAGAATTTTAGCTGCAGGAATGGCTGCAACATTACTTTTGGGAAGTACAGCAATTGCCACAAACAATGATTTGAATTCAAAGCTTACTGCTACAGAAGCGTATCGTCAGGGTATTGAGCTTGATATATCTGGGGGCACTGCTGATCATCTCCAATCTATAGAAAATACACTTAGTCAACTAAAAAATTCACCTAATGCACCCAATATTGAACAATTATCTGAATTAGCTAATAGTATAGACATAGCTAATTCACAAGTAGCTCAAGATTTAACTGCAACTGGATTTGAAAAAGCACATCCTGAATATAAAGTTACAAACGTTACTACAGCATATCGAGATTTTTCTGCGGGTGAAAGAGATATAGATATTGTTATTACTTACACTGATAAAAAAGGGGACAGCCATACACTTGAAGTTGATAACATAGATTCTGATTTCCTTCAAAGCTTTAACAGAGAGGATACTTATTCTACTAAAATTTCAGAAGAATTAAGTGTATTAGAAGAAAAAGGCGACAAAGTTGACCCAGAAGAAAGAGATAAGTATGCGTGGAGATTGCTCAGAGAATTAGATGATAAATTCGGTGAACTTAACGAATTTGGAGCAAAAGAATCTAAGTACGTTGATTCAACATTGTTTGGTGGATCAAAAATATCTGCTGAAACTGCTAAAAGCCATGATACTCATACAACTGACGATGATGATAGAGATGGCAAATGATCATACAAGGATAAAAAAGCTGGAATGAATCCAGCTTTTTCTTATTATATATATTTTTTTAAAATGGCCACAATATTATCTGATCTAGTCGTTCTCTCTATCCTATCAAAAATAAATTTTCCTTTTCCTCTAACTGTAATAATATCTCCTATTTCAAGCTTTTTTGATGGCTTATATTCTATTACATAGTTTAATAATACTCTTCCCTCTTCAATGATATCACAGGAATTTTTTCTTGATTTTTTTGCAATTTCAGATACAAAATTATCCAATCTTATAGAAGAAACAATAATCGATTTTTCTTCAAATTGTTTTTCTTTAATAGTAAGTTTAGAAATATCTGTTATTTCAATTTGTGCCTTTTTAAATCTTGTAAGACCTTTAAGTCCATCCACCAAAGCATTTGCAATTTCAGCTAAACAAATAATATCTGCTTTTCCTTTTGAAACTATAATATCACCAAATTTTTCCCTCTTAATTCCAAGTTTCATAATTCCACTTAAGTATTCTCTATGTTCATAATTTAATCCTACAGGAAGTGTAATCTTTATAACATTAAAAATATTTTTGTAGTTTTTCTCAAGCATACTTATATCTATTTTTTCTGGATAAAACAACAAAACTTTTCTGTCAGTTTCTGGAGCAACGCCATATAGTACGTAGTTTTTAATTTTTTCCTCTTTGAGCATTTTTTCTATATGATGAATCTGAGTGTTATCTAAAAAATCGCTATATTCTATTTTATTTCTTTTTTTACAAAATTCGTACTTATCTGCAATACTTCCAATTAAGTACCTAAATTCATCATCTTTATGTCTTTCTCTTGCTTTTTCAAACATTCCACTATACTTCCTACATCTAACCCATATTTCTTTTCTATCTCGTCCACACTTCCATGTTTAACAAATTCATCCGGATATGCATATTTAATAAATTCAATATCTATATCATTCTCAGCAATAAGTTGTTCAATTTGAGCCCCAAGTCCATTAATAACTGTTCCATCTTCAATTGAAATTGCTTTATTAGATTCTTTAAGATATTTTAAAACTGTCTTTTCATCTAATGGCTTTAAGAAACGCATATTAACAACACTTGCATATATACCATTTTTTTCAAGTTCTTCTGCAACTTTTTCTGCACGTGCAACCATTTTTCCTATGGCAAATATGGTAATATCATTATTACCCTCACGAATAACTTCTGCTTTGCCTAATTCAATTTTAGAATGATTTTCAAATGCTAACTCTTCCCCACCTCTTGGATATCTAATTAATACTGGTTTTTTTAATCCAACTGAAAATTCTAACATATCTTCTAATTCTTTAAAGTCTTTTGGTGCCATGATGTTAAAATGTGGAATAGTATTTGTAAAAGCAAGGTCAAACATACCTTGATGAGTTTCCCCATCATTTCCTACTATACCTGCTCTATCTGCACAAACAATTACAGGCAAGTCATTAATTGCTACATCATGAATTAGCTGATCATATGCACGTTGAATAAAGGATGAATATATTGGAACTACTGGAATCATTCCAGATTTAGCTAGTCCTGCTGCCATTCCTATTGCATGTTGTTCTGCTATACCAACATCAAAAAATCTATTTGGAAACTCTTTTGCAAATTTTGTAAGTCCTGTTCCATCAGTCATTGCAGCTGTTATTGCAACAATTTTATTATTGGTTTTGGCAAGTTCAACTAACTTATTTCCAAAGGTCTTAGAATAATCTGTTTTTCCTTTTCCCAATTTTTCTCCAGTCTCAATATCAAACTTTGATGTACTATGAAATTTATCTGGATTGTCCTCTGCAGGTTTATATCCTTTTCCTTTTTTGGTCCTTACATGTAGAAGAATCGGTCCTTCTTGTTCTTTACATAATTCCAATATTTCCTCTAATTCTTGTATATTATGACCATCAATTGGTCCTAGATATCTAAACCCAATATCTTCAAAATACATTTTAGGAATAACCAGTTGTTTGATACTTCTTTTTGTTCGTTGAACTAACTTAACTATTCTCTTTCCAATAAATGGAATTTTATTGATAAAGTTCTTTCCACTAGTATTTATTTTTACGTAAAAAGCTTGCGTTCTAAGTTTTGAAAGAACAGTTGCAATTCCACCAACATTTTTTGAAATACTCATTTCGTTGTCATTCAAAACAACAATCATGTTGGTATTACTACTTCCAACATCATTTAAAGCTTCCAATGCCATTCCTCCAGTAAGAGCGCCATCACCAATAACTGCAAGAATTTTACCGTTTTCTCCTTTTATATCTCTTGCTCTAGCCATACCTAATGCTACCGAAATAGAAGTACTGCTATGTCCGGTATTGAAACTATCATATATGCTTTCGTTTGCTTTTGGAAATCCAGCTATTCCATCTATCTTTCTAAGAGTATCAAATTTATCTTTTCTACCTGTAAGAATTTTATGAACGTATGACTGATGACCAACATCCCAAATAACCTTATCTATTGGCATGTTAAAAACACTATGTATTGCAATAGTTAATTCTACTATACCTAAATTTGATGCCAAATGTCCCCCCGTATTTGAGACTGTTGAAATAATCTTTTCTCTAATTTCTCCTGCAAGAGTTTCTTTTTCTTCTGTTGTAAGTTTTTTTAAATCATCTGGATAATTCACTTTGTCTAAAATCATTTCATCAACTTCCTTTTTTTCTATTTTAAACTCATCTCGCAATATTTGCAACGATAAACTTTATTCACCCTGTCAGTAAGTGTAAAAATTTGGTCTAGATGCTCCTCAACTGATGTTATACATCTAGGATTTTTACAAACGGCAACATTTATTATTTGGTCTGGCAAAGTTAATTTTTTCTTTTCTATAATAATATCATCCTTCACAATATTTACTGTACAATCTGGATCAATAAATCCAAGTTTATCAAGATCGATATCTATGCTTTGATCGATTTTAATGATATCTTTTCTTCCGGTTTTCTTACTTTTAGCATTAGTAATTATAGCAACCTGGCAATCTAAAGCGTTTAAGTCTAACTGTTCATATATTGTCATTGCTTTTCCAGCTTGAATATGGTCAATTACATATCCATTTTTTATACTATCAATATTCATATTCTCCTCCTTATTTTTCCTCTAGAAGTTTAAGTATAAGCGCCATTCTAATATATCTTCCATATCCTGCTTGTTTGAAATATAAAGCTCTTGGGTCATCATCAATATCAGTTGAAATTTCATTAACTCTAGGTAATGGATGCATTACAATTAGATCATTTCTTGCCTTGTTAAGTTTTTCTTTATTTAGAATATAATAATCTTTTAATCTTATATAATCTGCTTCATTGAAAAATCTTTCTTTTTGTACTCTCGTCATATACAAAATATCAAGTTCTGAAATATACTCTTCTATGTCTTTGGTTTCAATGTACTCTATATTTTTCTTATCTAAAACATTTTTCTTGATATAATCTGGAATTTTTAATTCATCAGGAGATATTAATACAAACTTAACGTTTTCATACCTCGACATTGCTGAAATAAGGGAATGTACTGTTCTTCCAAATTTTAAGTCACCACAAAGCCCAATTGTTAAATTATTAAATCGGCCTTTTTCTTGATTAATAGTTAGTAAATCCGTTAGTGTTTGAGTAGGGTGATTATGGCCTCCATCACCTGCATTTATTATCGGTACAATTGATTTGTTTGAAGCAACATATGGTGCTCCTTCCTTAGGGTGTCTCATGGCAATAATATCCGAATAATATCCTACTACTCTAATTGTATCTGATACAGATTCTCCTTTTGCAGCAGAACTTGAATTTGCCTCTGAAAAACCCAATACTTTTCCACCAAGTCTAAGCATTGCAGATTCAAAGCTAAGCCTTGTTCTTGTACTAGGCTCAAAAAATAAAGTAGCTAGTATCTTACCATCACATTTATGAGCATAATTCTCTTCATGATTGATAATATCATTAGCTACTTTAATAAGTTCATCAATTTCTTCAACTGATAAATCCATAATATCAATTAAATGTTTCATTTTTTCACCTTTCATTCCCTTTCTAGATTTCATCCATTTTACCAAAAAATGTTAGTATATGCAATAACTTTACACCTTTATATTAAGATGATATAATTTTGGCATAAATAATTTTGTGAGGTGTAGTATGAGTAATAATTCATCTAAAAAGAGTAAGAAATCTGGAAGTTTTTTCTATAGGTTTATTACCACCATATTTATTTTGTTACTTATTTTCTTTATTTCTTATTCTATTTATTTCAAAGTCTTCCACAACAAATTAAATATGGATATAAAAAACAGATTGATTTCTTCACTAAAAGGAGAACAGCCTTCTTCTATGCCACAACCCGAACAACCTGAAAACAAAGAACCCGAGGAAATCATTAATAAAGTTTCTATGCTGTTTACTGGAGATATAATGTGCCACAATACTCAATTTAAAGATGCATACTCAAATGGTACATACGATTTTAAATATGTATTTGATGACATCAAAGAATTATTGTCTTCACCAGACATCACTGTTGGTAATCTAGAAACAACATTCGCTGGTGCAGAAAAAGGATATAGTGGATATCCACAATTCAATACTCCAAGTGAACTAGGTTCTAATCTTAAAGAAGTTGGTTTTGATATTTTAACAACATCTAATAACCACAGTCTAGACACTGGATATAATGGTTTAGAAAAGACTCTTAACACCTTAGATGAACTTTCAATACGACATACTGGAACCTCACGTTCTGAGGAAGAACAAAATTCGATTTTATTCTACGAAGCAAATGGCATGAAAATTGCATTTATTGCTGCTACCTATGGAACTAATGGCATAGCAGTACCATCAAGCAAACCATATTGTATAAATCTTATTAGCAAAGAATTTCTTCTTTCACAAATTCAAAAAGCTAAGGCTGAAAGTCCTGACGCCATTGTCGCTTGTATGCATTGGGGAGAAGAATATAATACAAAATATACTACTAGCCAAACAGAAATGGCAGATTTCCTTTTTGAAAATGGAGTTGATATCATAATTGGAAACCATCCTCATGTACTTGAGCCAATGGAAACACGTAACATCACAACTACAGATGGTAAAAATAAAAAAGTATTTTTAGTATATTCCCTTGGAAACTTTATGTCAGGACAAACTCAAAAAAATACTAAAACTTCTGTTTTGCTTAATTTAGAAATATCAAAAAGCAATAAGAATGAATTTATAAATATTGATAACATAAGTTATACACCGATATATACATGTTCAAATAGTTTTAAAAACTACAAAATACTGGACATTAATAAAGCAATAAATGAATATAAAAATGGAAATAAATACATATCTACTGAAACGTATAACATATTGAATAGTGAAATTCAAAGATTGAATGAAATGTACAAAAACATGACAAAATAAATATCCCCCGGCATAGCCGGGGGTATTTTACTCTTATCGCCTAAAAGGCTCTTTTATTAGCAGAGCCTAAAGGCTCATAGCTG
>OCVV012840723.1_pt1 | contig 39416 bp, 30 predicted proteins | sample 1539721 | NCBI WGS metagenome assembly OCVV01 (sample SAMN02144230, study PRJEB22623) | gut metagenome | biome: sheep rumen | host: Ovis aries | place: New Zealand | reverse complement strand
TGAAACGGTGAAACTGAAAGTACTTCAGTGTGACCTCGATGCACCAGCCAAGGAAAGCATAGGCAAAAAACAGCAATATCAAGTTTATCAAGCGGTCAGTCGCCATTCTCCAAAACTCCTCTGAATTCTATATTAAGACTATACCGTACTCTGGGATCTTATGAAATGATGATCTTCTATGTCAGGATTACTCTTTTTTCCCAAGATGCGTTTCATATTCTTCCTGCGCCAGCAGAATGATTGCGGTTTCGTCATTGAGGAGACTGACACCGGCCTTTTCCAGCAAAGAGGCGTTGTCCGCCATGTCGTTGGCATTGGATTATATCAATGCGTACTTATACCTTCACGTCCGGATTCTTCTCGCCGAACTTTTCCTTGAGCATTTCGCAGATCTCGCCGCGGGCTTTGCCTTGCTTTTCCATGCTCTTGATGGTCTTGTAGGCGGCAAAGAGGGTGGAGGGGCCGATTTCGGAGCTGAAATAGCCGATGCCCTGGTTCCAGGCCAGCAGCTCAAACACATCGTCCAGGGCGGCGCTGTCCAGCCCGTGGATGTGAACGTGCTGATCTGATCTTTCCAATCCATGATACAATCCTCCTCAGTCCAAGATCCTGCCGTCCCGGGAGATGGTCACCACCTGCCAGGGGAGGAACTTGCCGCTGTTGCGCAGGGCGGTTTCGGCGGCCCGCTGGAGCCCGCCGCAGCAGGGTACCTCCATGCGGACGATGGTGACGCTCTGAATGTTGTTGTCCCGGATGATCTCCGTCAGCTTTTCGGAATAGTCCACGTCGTCCAGCTTGGGGCAGCCGATGAGGGTGATCTTGCCCCGCATGAAGTCTTCGTGCAGATTGGCGTAGGCGTAGGCGGTGCAGTCGGCGGCGATCAGGAGCTTTGCGCCGTCGTAGAAGGGGGCCTTGGTGGGCAACAGCTTGATCTGGCAGGGCCACTGGCGCAGCCGGGAGACAGGCTTTGCAGCGGCAGGCGCGGCAGCTTCTTCCGTTTCTTCCGTTGCAAGACTCATGTATTTCGAGCCGGGACAGCCGCCGCCCGGATGGTGGGGCATATTACGCACGGCCTCCACGATTGCTTTCTTCCTTTGGCTCTCCTTCACCGCGGCCTCGTCGTAGGCGGGCGCCTCCCGTTCCTCAAAGGTGATTGCCCCGGTGGGGCAGTTCGGCAGGCAATCGCCGAAGCCGTCGCAGAAGCTCTCCCGCATGAGCTTCGCCTTGCCGTCAACAATGTCGATGGCCCCCTCGTGGCAGGCCTCGGCGCACAGGCCGCAGCCGTTGCACTTTTCCTCGTCGATGTGGATGATTTTTCGGATCATGGTCAATCCCTCCTTGCGTTTCTGGCTGTAGTATAGTACAATGGAGCCGGAAAGTCTGTGGTTAAAACCACATTTTGAAAATTTTGGAGGATTTTATGGACGTCGCCATGTTGCAATCCGCGCCCCTGTTCCGGGGCATGACAAGCGCAGAGGCTTCTGCGGCGTTGGAAGCGCTGCACGCCCGGGAACAGGAGTTTCCGAAGGGGGCTGTGCTTCTCCACGCCGGCTCCGTCACCCGGCAGATGGGCCTGGTGCTGTCCGGCAGCGTCACCATTGAGAGCAACGACATGTGGGGAAACCGCACGATTCTGAGCCACGTTGGCGCGGGCCAGTGCTTTGCCGAGACCTACGCCCTGCTGGCCGGGGAGCCCATGCTGGTGGACGTGACAGCAAACGAGTCCTGCCGGATTCTGTTTTTGCAGGTACAGGGCCTTTCCGGCAGGCGTGAGAGCTGGGCGGGGAAGCTGCTGGCAAATCTGCTAATGATCTCGGTGCAAAAAAATCTGCACCTCTCCGGGCGAAGCTTTCACACCGCGCCGAAAACCATTCGGGGTCGGGTACAGTCCTATCTCAACGCCGTGGCGCTGCAAACCGGCAGCCGGGCCTTTGACGTGCCCTTTGACCGGCAGCAGCTGGCGGACTATCTGAACGTGGAGCGCACAGCCCTGTCCAAGGAGCTGGGGCGGATGCAGAAGGAGGGCCTGGTGCGCGTCCGCAAAAATCATTTTGTGATTGCGGGAAAGGGGCTGTCTGTGGAATACGCCCTGGATGAGGCTGACCGGGCCGCAGCCGTCACGGATACCAGGTATCGCGCAGAGGAGGTCTTCAACAGAGCCCGCGAACGGGTGCGCCGCGACAATTGAAACGGCGCCTTTCTGACGAAAAAGTCAAGTTGTCAATACAACTTTTGGAAAAAAGCAAAAAACTGTATCGACAACTTCGGATTTAGCGGGGAAAGGCAATAGGCATCAGGCAATAGGCAATAGGAGAACGACGCGACAAGACCGCATCTTCGTCTCCTACTGCCTATTGCCTATTCAACTATTGCCTGATCGACAACACCAATTTCTCGGGAATGGAGTCCACTTTGCAGCAAGATAACACCGTACTCAGCGCATATCCCCCCTGAGAGGAGAAGGACGGCGCGACTCCAAGCCCGGAGCCGCGCCGTCCTTTGCGCGTCACGCATACAGATCTGCAAGCGTATAGAAAACCATGCTGCCCTCCGGCTGGCAGGAGAAGCCGGAACGGGAGAAAAAACCATATTTGTAACAGGCCAGCCCGCTGTTCTGCACCTGCTTCATTTCATCCCGGATCATGCCCTCGGAGATCGGCTCCTTTCGGAATTTTGCCTCATAAAAGGCAAAGCCCTTCGGGTCCTGCGTCACGATGTCAAATTCTCCGTTTGTCCTTGTTTTCGGATCGTCATAGTAATACTTCCCGATCAGATCAAAGGGCGGCTCCACGGCGCCGGCACGGTTTTCCCGGATCAAAAATTGCTTGCAGATCCGTTCAAACATCCGGGGAACGTAGTGCTCCTCAAAATCCTTTTTAATATATCGGTTGTAGAACACGTCCTCGTCCAGCACACTCCGCTGCGACAGGTACCGGAAGACATAGCGATAGTAGAACAGGGACAGGCTGTCCGTGATATAGTACCCGGACTTGCGGCGGTTTTCCGTGTCGTTGGTCGGCGCCTGCTTTTCCACGACCTCCATCCGGATCAGCTTTTCCAGAACGTCCACCAGCGTCGGACCGCTGCTGACATGGGACTGGGAAAGCAGATCGCTGTACCTGGAGAAGCCCTTGGCGAGTGCTTCAAAAACCTCGTTTGCGTTGGCGATTTTGGAGATCTCAGACTTGAGATACATCGAGACTTCATTTTCCAGACGGGCGTCCGGCGCGGAGATCAGCGCTTGGATGTTTTCCCGAGCGGACAGCTCCCCTTCGATCAAGCGGTTGTAATACGGAATGCCGCCGAAGACGCTGTAGAGCCGGACCTTGTCTTCCGGGGAGAAGTCCGGATAGAACAGGGCCGATTCATAGTAATCCATCGGCTTCAGATCCAGGCTCAGATCTACACGGCCGTAAAGCGGATTCTCCTTTGCAAGCAGAGATTTCATAATTTCTACATACGAACCGCAGAGGATCAGCTTCAGCTTGCTGGTCTCCCGGAACCGATCAATCAGTGACTGGAGCACGCTGTCGATCCCCCGGGTTGTCTCTCGCAGATAGGGATACTCGTCCAGCACCAGGGCAAGGGGCTCCTCCTGTGCCTGGGAAAACAGGTATTCCAGAACGGCCTCCATGCTGCCGAAGCCAAGAGCCGGAAGCCCAAACTGCTCGGAGATCAAGGCGCTGAGACTCTCCACGTTGTTTTGCTCGGTGGTTTGCTTGCATTCGTAATAGATCTGCCGGACAGACTCCTGCCGCAGGCAGTGCTTGATAAGTTCGCTTTTTCCGACTCTGCGCCGCCCATAAACCAGGGCAATCTGCATGGGACTCCGGCGCAAAAGCGTGCGCATTTTTTTCTGCTGCGCCTGTCTGCCATGAAATTTCATTTACTCGGTCACCTCCGACTCGGTTTCATCCGAACTAACTATAGCATATTCGTGTGTCATTTTCAAGGGCTTCCCGAAAAATAGGTCTTGCTTTTTCCGCAGAGATATACCGGCGATGTATGAACATGTCTACCGATAAAAACAGCCGGGACGCCCCGACTTTCACAACTTACCCCTCAAACGCCAACTTACCCCACAAGCGGAAAAACCGGCGGAGGAATCATTTTAATTGTATCAATCTCGGTGTTTTTATATCGCAGACGGTCTCGTCCGCCTTGGGGTCCATCAGCTCCACCATCATGCGGATGATATGGCGAGAGGTGCGGAACTGGCCGTTGACGCCTGCGGTGGCGATTTTGGACAGCAGGTATTCATAGACGTCGCCCCGGGTATCCGCCGCCTGGAATTGGGCCATTTGGGCATAGATGCCGTCCATGGCGGTGACGATCTTATCCAGCATCAAAGGCGTGGGGATCTTGAAGATGGCGTCGCCCATGTATTTGGAGTAGGCGCTTTCCTTGTCCCCGTGGAGATTCTTGATGAAAGGGAAGACCCATTCCTGCATGACGGCGTACATCTTTCCTGCCGGGAAATCATGGAAGACGCTCCATTTGAGCTGGCTGCCCTCGATTTTGCGCTCTCCGATCTGGACCTCCCCGGCAAAAATGCTTTGGAAGGGGAGACCCAACATGGCGGCTTCCTTTGCCCGGAGGTTGTCCGTATCGTCCAGGTCGTGAATGAACATCAGATCGGCTGTGCTACTCGATCGGAGATTACAACCGGGACTATTTCAACGGTACTTCTGCAGCGCGGAACAAAGTTATACTGCAAATAAAAAACGGCTTTGTTGAGCCGATTCCAGGGATTGAAAGCTGCAAATTGTTGTCAGAGAGGTTTTCTCCTTTTATCGTCGATACAACCCGTCGTATTCGAGATGACGTAGCGGTACATCTGGATGACGCGCTAAAGTTTCTGTCATCTCACGGCCTGTCTCAACGCATGATTGCAATCCAATTAGGCCTTGATCCCTCTGTCTTTTCGAGGATCACTCGTGATGCATCCGGCGAGATTCAGGACATTCAATTCCGCGTACCGATCGAAGCCTTCCCGGAGCTTGTCTATACCTATCTTGGCTGCACGGTTACAGAACTCCTTCTTGGCTCAAATGATGCAATTCCAATCCATGCGAGCAGGGATATCCAGCTCCTGATCGACGTCTACAATCGGCTGGACGAACAGAATAAAAAAGAGTGCGATGCCTATTTGCGTGCGCTCCACGAGGAACAAAAGGAATTTGACAAAGAACACCCCGAGGACAAGAATCAGAAGATCAATCGAATTGCCTTCGAGCGGCTGTATCAGATTGGCGACGACATGAACAGCTTACTGTTGACGCTCGGCTATACGAATGGATCAACAGAGAGCAAAAACAGGCTCATCCGGGTCATGCAAAACAAGCGAATCGCATTGTATCTTAACACGTTTCTGTTCATTTGCTTTCAGTTTGAAATCTCGCCGGACGTCCTGCTTGTTCAGGACTATTCCTCGCTGGATGTTCTGATTCGAACAAATCCTTTTTGCGGACAGGAAAAGATTTGGGATTATAAAAATGAGATCATCCCGCAAGAAACAGAACCCGACAGCGAATGGTGGGTGATTGAAGATCACGAAAGAAAGGTCCTGTCATACTATCTGCGCTTAAGCCAGGAGCGTCAAAACAAACTGCTGGCATTTTTGTCAGCAAAGTCGTTTAAAAAATGACAGCGTGATTTTTTGCGGAATTCTCCGAGCTGATTGACTTCAGAGAAAAAACCACCTTCCCGAAGAACAAACACCCCTCTTATTCCAGTTTCATCCAGTACGATCCGGCAAATCGTACTGGACGATTGTTATCGGCAATGTGTCATGTTTTTCTGAGAATTACTTGACAATGTGGTCGTTCAAAAATATGATCTGGACTATACGAATGAAGCAAAAGCGGTGATTCGCATGATAGAGCTGCTTCATCATTACAAAGAGCTTCCGCCTTCTTACGGAATGCGGAAGCTCTTTCCATGCAGTATACCGAGGTTGCATTTGAAGTCGTACAAAGAGTTATCGGCTACCCGAAACCGACAGTAGCATTCCTGAGAGAAGTACTAAACTACTACCATGTGCCAAACAGTTTGAGCAAACACCTGTCTGCTCTCTCGAACTATCGCATTCCCAGAATGGAGGAATTGTATGAGGCTGCAGCACAGCAGTTCGCCGAATAAAATCGCACATTGGACGAAAGGGGCTGTAAAAAAGTCCCATAACGAAAAGTGAGAAGTCGTAAGATACGGCTTCTCATTTTTCGTTATGAAAAGAGATGGCTGCCCCCTATCGGAAGCAGCCAAATGGTGGTATAATGTAACTGCTATGAAACTTCATATCACCAGTGTTCATTATACACAAATCCAGTTGAAAATGCCACTGGAAATTGAAAGAATAATTGAAGTAGATGATCCGGTATATACGTTTCATGAGGTAAGTGGAACCGTTCCTACACTAGGGCTCGCAGAAGGGGCTTAGACGGTCTGCTTTTGGAGATAGGCTTGATTTCCTGCGGTTTTAATCTCCACAAGTACCACTTGCGAAAGCAAAAGACGAGAAAAGTCGCCTGTGTAAAACAGAAAAGTTATCCACAGAGAGACCGGCAGCAACTGCAAAAACGCTTCCGGTTCTGTTTGTTGTGCGTAAACGATCCATAAGCCTTCCGTATTTGAGTCATTCCAGCGCATCTCTGAGCTGCATATGAAAAGATAGAACAAGATCTCGCCACTCTGACGAGACCTTGTTCTTCTTTAAGGCTGTTCTTTTACAGCCCCTTTTGCGTACCCTTTTGGGAATAAAAAGCAAAGGAGAATAACATCACGGAAGAATTTAAGAAAGTATTGGACGTATTTAAGGACTACCTGAAGGCGGACCGCAACGTGGAGATCATCACAACCTCCCGGGGCGTCACGGTGGGCGTCTGGGAGGAAAAGCACAGCCAATGGGATGACTTTGTAAACTGTGCTTCACCCAAAGATCTCTGTGAGGAGCTGTGCCGGCAGTATGTGGCTTTCTACGAGGCCGCTGCCGTGATCGAGAAAGGGGATGATCTCACCGACGAAGAACGCCAGCCCATCATGGCCCGCTGTGCTGCCCTCTGTCTGGCCTGCGGCTTCTCACCCTTGGAGGTTGAGAGCCTCGAAGGCTTCCTGCCTGCGGACAAGCCTCTGACCGCTCTTTCTCGGCTGGATGCCAAAATCTACGTCCATCTCCCCACCCCGGATCTGGGTAAGGACTTCATGGAGCAGGCCGAAGCGGAGGGCTTCACCTTCTTTGATGGAGCAAAGCCCACAAGCCGCCCGGATGAAAGCTTCGTCTGTCTTAACCCGGACCACACCCTGAGCTTCATCGGCACCTTCGGAAGAATGTCCTATGGTTCCGGCACAAGCTCCACCTACTGCAAACCCTTGATTCGGGTCGAATACGGAGAGCTACTTGAGGGCTGACGTTTCTTCCATCAGCATCAATGTATCTTCCGTTTTCGCCTCTTAGTAATGCAAGAAATTCTGTAGATGTTGCAATAAGTGAACAGGTTGAACATGTTTCGTGCTTGATATTATTTTGCAGTTATGGTATACTTTAAGAAAGGGGGTATCACAATGGTAAAAATGTTTGTTACAGGAGACGTCCACATCGGGAAAAAATACGACCGCTACTCAAGCATCAAAGACCAATTAATCAAGAGCCGGTTTGAATGTTTGGAACGCTGTGTCGTCGAAGCAGAAAGAGAACACTGCGATTTTTTCGTTATAACTGGCGATCTGTTTGATAATGTCAACCGAATCAACCAGAAGGACGTCAGAGAAGTCGTAAGAATCCTTTCGCAGTTCGGCGGCAGAGTGCTTGTTCTGCCGGGAAATCACGATTATTACAACGGCGAAGAAAAAGTCTGGACAGATTTCCAGAGTGCATTGGCGCTGGCAGATCACAATGTCACACTGATTACCGAATTCAAACCGCTTGTATTTGATGTAGGCGATGAAACAGTACGCTTTTATCCTGCGTTTTGCCAATCCAAGCACTCGGGCACAAACAACCTGGGCTGGATCAAAGATTTGGCTATAGAGAACGCCGATTATCATATCGGGATTGCGCATGGATCCCTGGATGGACTCTCTCCTGATATGAAGAATGAGTACTTCCTGATGACGGAAAAGGAACTGAACCAGATCCCAGTAGACGTTTGGCTACTTGGCCATACCCACATCCCGTATCCCAAAGGCCTTTCTGCAGAGAAGGATAGCTATGGATATCGTATCTATAACCCAGGTACCCCGGAACAGACGGATCTGAGCAATGATACCCCCGGAATCTGTTTCGTTCTGACATTGGATCATTCCGAAAACGGAACATCTGTTGCCGCCCACAGCTATCAGAGCGGAGCCATTCGGTATTATGATCTTCTGCTGGAAGTAGACGGTAGTACTTCTTTGGAGGATGCGGTCTGCGCAAAAACTCGAAATCTTCCTAAAGAAGCTGTTGTTCGTTTGACGGTCCGTGGCCGCGTAAGCAGCGAGGACTATCTGGAAAAAGGGAGCATCTATCAAAAAGCGTTTTCCCGATTCCTGTATTATGAAATTGAGGATTCAGAACTAAGCGAAATCATTACAATGGAACGTATTCGCTCAGAGTTTGCGGAGATAGGCATTGCTGCAAAACTGCTGGAGGCGCTTTCTGATCCGAAAGAGATCCAGATGGCATACGAGTTGATTAAGAAGTATCAAGCGCAAGGGAGCGAAGGAAAATGAAGATTAAAAAAGTTGAATGCAAGCAGTATGCCGGACTTCTTGACAGCGAGTATGAATTTCGTGACGGACTCAACATTGTGGTGGGAGAAAACGAATCCGGCAAAAGCACCCTGGCTGACCTCCTGTATAATTTGTTTTTCCAGGATACGAAACTCAGCGGCAGAAAGACCGCTTTTCAAGACCAAGCCCTTCCTCATCGAACAGGGCCGTATCAAGGCAACAGGATTGATGGAACATTGTGCTTTGAAACAGATTCCGGCACTGCCAGGCTTACAAAAGAGTGGTCTGAGAAGAAGGGCCGCGTCGAGCTGAAGATGCCAGCGGGCGGATATCTTTCAGAACCGGAGGCTGTCAAGAAATTTCTCGCGGAGCAGTTGGGGTTTGGAAGAGGCGTATATGATGAGATCGCCTTTACCTCCCAGCGAAGAGCACATACGATTCTCAAAGGCTTGTTTGGCGGTAAAATCGAAAAGGATGAAGATAATAACCTAGCTACACTCTCCGCGATTATTACGAAGACTGTCATGGAGACCGGTGGAATTGCGCTGGATGGGCTGGAAAAAGAATTGGCCGAGAAGGTTGCATCCTATGAAGGCCAATGGGACTTCGCAAATCAAATGCCCAAGGATGGAAGGAATCGGGGAATAAATAACCCTTGGAAGAATGGACTTGGAGAGATAATAAAAGCATACTACGAAAGAGAAAGGGCGGTAGCTGCACAGCAATCTTTTGAAGACGCAGATGGCGCATGTGAGGCTGCGAAGGGAAAACTGAGGAAGCAAGAAGAAGCGCTGTCCCAGCTGAAAGAAAAACAGCAGGCGTTTTCAGATGTACGACCAATAATTGAAGGCAGAAAAACTCTTTCAGATTTGCTGGATACTACAAAAGAGAAAGCTAAAGAGTTAAAAGAGGTTTTCGATAAATGGCCCAATGAAGAGAAATATTTGCGTCAGGCAACGGATTTACAAAGAGCACTTCAGACAGCATTGAGAAAAGAAAAATATCGGAATGTTTTGAGTTTGAAGGATAAGGAAACGAGGCTAGTTCTATCGACTGAAACAAATGCGGTTGATGAAGATGATTACAGAAGAGCTTATGCGTTGGAAAAGGAAATTGGTAGGCTGGAAGCAAAGATAAAAGGGATTGACTTGTCGGCAAAAATCGTAAACCTCGGTAATGTAGAGGTTTGCATTCGATCTTCTCTGACTGGAGAGCCGGTAAAGCTGCAGGATGGGATGGCAGAAATTACTGAGGCCTCAGAAATCATTGTGCCTGGCATCGTGGAAATCCAGCTATTTCCGAAAAACGTGGATGTCGTGTCAGTCAAGGCGGAGTTGGCTGAAAAGCGGCAAGAATTCAACAAGATTCTCCAGCAATATCAGGTACAGACGGTGGAGGCGCTGCAGGAAAAGCGTGAAAAAGTCAGTGATCAGCTTAATGAGTTAAAGACCTGCCGTAGCTATATTAGCATGGAGCTTGACGGGGAATCTTGGGAGGAACTGCAAAAGGCTGCCGATTATCCGGATAGCGGGAGAAGCGTTTCAGAGATTAAGGAAGTAATCCGCTCGCTCTGTCCTGGAACTCTGGAGCAGTTCATCGGTGGGCTATCCGCCAAAGTTGAGGACTACAGGGCGAAATATGGCACCTATGAAATGCTGCAAAAAGACAAAGAACAGAAAGAGAAGGATGTCTCAAAATACAGAGAAAGCCTGGAAGAAACAAATGCAATTCCAGTGGAATTTGCTGAAATCACAGATACTGCGCAATATAGCAGTGACTTGCGAAAGACCATTGAGCAGCTGGAAGCAGAGGTTGACACACAAAGGACTGACTATTATTATAAAGCAGAGAAGGCTTTGCCTGATAATTCTGCTGAAGAATTAGCCGAAGACATCCGAAAGAAAGAGGCTGAATTTGAAAGGGTAAAAGCGGAGTATGCCCGGTGGAAACACATTCAGGAAGTATTCCTGCGGATCAAGGAAGAGGCGCTGCAAAATCCCTTTGAGGACATTGCACGCTATTTCGGGGAAAACCTGTTCCGGCTTTCTGACGGCAGACTGTCTCTGGGTAATGTCAACGACGATCTCAGCAGTTCCATTTCCAGCGGAACAAGCCAGCTGACTGCCAATATTCTCTCCGCCGGTACGAAGGATACCATTCTGCTGGCCTTCCGCCTTGCCGTTTTGAAGCATCTTTTCCCCAACGGCGGCTGCGTAGCGGTCTTTGACGATCCCTTTACCGATATGGATCCCAAACGAACCCGGCTTGCCTGTCAGCTGCTTCAGGAGTTTGCGGAGCATAATCAAGTAATCTTTACGACCTGTGACGACAAGTACACCAAATTCATGACAGGAAATGTAATTCACATGTCTGGTAATGCAAATCAGGAGGCATAGAGGTTATGACCATGGAACAATATCAAAAGAACACCGAAAACCTTACTATAACAGGTTTGGGCCATGAGAAACCGTTTGATTTCAAAGTGATCAGCGGGTGGAAAACACAAGAGGTGAGTTGCTTCTCCAATGGCGTTATCCGAGGAAAGCAGGATGAATTGAAGGCCGTTTTACGGGAAATCGGGCATGAAGATGTCAGGTTGGTTCAGACGTCAAACCCTGATATATTTGAAGCAGATCTGATGAATTGCTTCAACTACAACGATGGGCACCTGTACCTGCTTGATATCATCAAGCAGCATCCTTCCTTGAAGGTCACGGGCTTTTTGGAGGATTGGTCCAGTGCGCGTTCGGTTTGGATTCTGTACTCGGAGGCCGGTTATCCATATGTTACAGAAGGGAAAATAGCCGGTGAATTTGACCTAGACAGCGGTTATCCGTGGCAATGGGAATTCCATCCGACAAAAGACTTTAACACGAGCTTTGCGTTCCTGCAGACCGGCGAAGAAGTCGTCGTTAATTACAGATTCCCATATCGCAGAAAGTGGGAAGATTCCACGTCTTTTTCCAATCCCAGTGCAGATGAATATCAAGCCACAGGAGCAGTAAATCTCAGCCCACAAAACGGGATCAGATTAACGGAAGAAATCAACTTTCTGAACTTCAAGAACCGATCTTTTGTCCTGACTGGATTTGATTCTTCTGAGAGAAGCATTGTTAAACGTCAGATTGAGAGACACGGCGGGACTGTTCGCAATGAAATTAATGGCAATACTTACTGCGTCGTTGTAAACGACGAAAACTATATCCTCGAAAGTACGAACGACGCTGTTGATTATTGCAAAAAGGGTTGTATTCCCGGCGACTCTTCGTTTACTTATCACATTCCTTACATAATTGGGCGAAGAACATTTAAAGAATTTTTACCGCTTCCGGAGGGAACCTTGCTTGACCCTGGTAAGCCGGCATACACCATTGGAGAAAACATACTGTTTGATGTTTCTGCTGCTGCCACCGAGTTGGATTTGTCGGGGGAACGGCTTGAAGGCATTGTTGAGCAGGCATTTTACAGCTGCGCTCGGCTTAGGAAAATTACACTCTCCTATGGAGAAACAATTGCCCATAGGCTGAAGTTTGCTCCTGTTGAAGAACTTCGATTCACCGTTCCTGTTCCCGGCATAAAAAAGGGCTGGTTTGATGACAAACCCATTCCGGCGCTGACGTTACCGCTGACCACCCTAAAAGACTACAAAGACGCTTTGGGGGTTCGGGGTGTGATTGATTCCTATATTCATGCCCAACAGGAAGACCTTGATATCGTCCCTGCTCTTAAAGAGGAATACGATAATTATTTGCGCTCAAATTGGAAGAAATATGTGGATAACGACGCTGCGTTGAGCTATATGGCCAAGCAGAATCTGATTCCCCCGAAAAATATTGCAGCCGTTGTAAAACAGCTTCAAGATCGGGGAAATCATGAGTTAGCTGCTGAGCTGGAGAAGAGCGTAGAAGGCGCGGAAAGGATAAAAGCAGAAAAAGCCCCAATTTCCTCCGAAGAGAAGCTTTGGTCGACAAAAAAGCGCCCCGACGGGACACTTCAACTCATGGTTTACAAGGGTCTTGCAACTGATATTGTGTTCCCAACTGAATTGAAAGGCCTTCCGGTAACGGCAGTACATGCTCGTGCGCTATCTCCCGATGCAAAGGGACTTACCGAAGAGCAACAAATCGCCAGAAGAAAGATAAAAACTGTTGTGATACCAGAAGGAATCCTGGATATTGGCATAGGGGGAACCTGTTTGCTTAGCGATATTGAGGCGCTGGAAAAAGTACAATTCCCATCGACGCTTCAGCGAAGCTGCGGATTTGGTGGTATAAAAGATACTACAGAAGTCCTGCTTCCGGAAACCTACCACTCCTGCGTCAATGCCTTTTCATCTTCAACATGTGATGCAATTCATGTTCCGAGCAATGTGCAGTTAATCCCAGATGGCTTTATCAGTTATAACAAACAATTGAAGGAAATAATCATTCCAGAAGGGGTGGAACGGATTGGATTTGGTGCATTTGATTATTGCAGCAGTTTAGAAACTGTATCTATTCCGGATAGTGTAACAGAAATCGGGCAGAGCGCCTTTGGTGACTGCCTCGGACTGAAATCCGTTGTACTGCCTAAGAACCTAAAGAAGATAGATTCTAACGTTTTCTCCAGATGTAAAAAGTTGGTTTCTGTTTCGCTTCCGGACGCATTGGAGTATATCTATCCTGATGCGTTTTACAGTTGTGAGAGTTTGGAGAGTATCACCCTGCCGAAGAACGTCATAATGGTTGATGATGCGTTTACCTGGTGTGATAACTTAAAAACTGTAAAGGTTTTAGGTAAAAAAACACAGTTTGCAGACAGAGCCTTAAGATCACTAGCCTCAAATGGTGGTACGCTTGTTGCGCCAACAGGAAGCTTCGCGGAAAAGTATGCAAAGGCAAACGGTATTCGCTTTAAGAAACTATGATCTGGCCGAATCCCTGAATAATAACTGGAGGCGTAGTTATGACATGCCCGCGTTGTGGATCTAAGATGGAAAATGGAATCTGCCCGGAATGCGGTTTCCCTGTGGTACGCACGGCATTGCGTCTTTTCCTGCGGCAAGTCGCAATAAATTATTCCAGAAATTGGAGATGCTGTCGCAATACATCAACAGCCAGAAACCATTTTACGCTTGCAGAATAAAACGTGTTGTGCTATAATAGCATTTGTTAGATTTTTCAATCAGGAGGGTTGTGAAAACGAGCAAGATTGCACGCTTTCACAACCTTTTCTGCATTCGGGAGGCAACTATGGCAAAAGAGAAGAACGAAGCTAGAGTCAGAGTGCTGCGGATGCTGGAGCTGTTACAGAATGAAAGTGATGAACAGCACCCCATCTCTACGCCGGATGCCATTAGGCTCCTTAAAGAAAAGTGGGGTTTGGAAGCATATCGTATCACTGTGCAACGGGATGTGGAGGCATTGGTCGAAGCAGGATACGATGTGCGAACAATTCACGCTCGGCAGAATCGTTATTACATGGCTACTCGCACCTTTGAGCAGGCTGAGCTCAAGTTGCTGACTGACGCCGTTGCCTCCTCTAAGTTTATCACAAAAAATAAAAGTAAAGTCCTTGCCGATAAGCTGGCAACCCTGACCAATATACAGCGCGCTGAAGAGCTTAAACGCAACATCTCTATTACTGATCGAATCAAACCAAAGAACGAAGGCATTTATGAGTTCATCGACACCGTGAACCGAGCAATCAACGAAAAGAAGAAGATACGATTCTTCTACTTCTCCTATACTGCTTCCAAGCGTAAACGCCTGAAGAACGAAGGCAAGCCATATATCTTCAGTCCCTACACTATGACCTGGAATGGCGACTGCTACTACATGGTAGGCTGGTCAGACAAGCACGGAAAGGTCGCCACCTTCCGCGTGGACCGGATCTATGCGATACCTGTAATACTGGAAGACCCCGCTGTGAAGCGCCCCAAGAACTACAGCATTGCGGATTTCAGTGAAAAGGCATTTCAACTTTTCGATGGTGATCATACTGAGATTACTCTCCTCTGCCATGAGGACGCCATGAACTCCGTCCTGGACCATTTCGGCGAGAAAGCCAAAACCAGGCTCGTTGATGAAACCCACTTCCTTCTTACCGCGGAAGTCTCGCTCAGCCCCACCTTCTTCGCCTGGGTTTTTCAATTTGGGGACAAAGTACAGCTTCGATTCCCAGAAGAAGCGAAACAACGTTATAATGAAATGAAAACAAGCGGATAGGACCTTAGTCATCGTCGAAATAGTTTGTGGTAAAGAAGCTGAGTTCAAGAAGACGTATCTTGAGGTTTACTGGTAGTCATAAGAGTAGAATGACAGGAAGGATGCCTGCAAATGTGGTGTAGAAACTGCGACTTGGAGACGAATGAAAAAACCTGCCCAATTTGTGGGCAATTAACTGAAGAAGATACTCCAGTCGAGATTATGTGGTGCAGCGAATGCAATGCGCCAATTATTCGTTCTGTAAACGACGCAGCAAGGGAGATCTGCCCCATTTGTGGGAGAAAGACCCACCATCTTTCTGCTGATCTTCGCCCGGTGTTCCCGGAAGAACGATTACTGTTAGAATTGCTTCTTGATAAAGAGCCTAACGAGTTTGCCCGAAAATCTGTATGGGCATCTAACAGCCGATACTATATTGACGGAAAGTCTATCGCACTTTCTGCAAGTACATTCCAAACAGCGGATACAGACATTCTGGCAGAAAAACTTTCACTGTATTCTTCCGATAATTCATATGAGTATTTCAATGAAATCATTGATCGGTTCGTGCTTGCGAACAAAGATCGTTTGTTCCACCTTAAGGAAGAAGCATTTGCGTTTGTTCGACACGCTGCGGTAAGATTTGATGAAGAAAGAATCGTCATTTCTTTCTCTGGAGGAAAGGATTCAACGGCAACTGCAGATGTAGTTGTTAAGGCACTCAGTAATCCGAGCTTGGTGCACATTTTCGGTGATACTACACTTGAGTTTCCGTCAACCATAGAGTATGCTCACCGCTTCAGGGAAAACCACCCGCAGGCAATTTTTGAAATTGCAAGGAATTATGAACAGGTATTCTACGATGTATGTGAGGATATCGGCCCACCTGCACGGATGATGCGGTGGTGTTGTTCAATGTTCAAAACTGGCCCTATCACAAGAGTTATCAATGGTTTTTATCGGAACCAGCAGATACTTACCTTCTATGGAATCAGAAAATCGGAATCTGTTAGTAGAAGTAAGTATAACCGAATTGAAGATAACGCGGAGGCTGTTAAAATACAACAACAGACCGTAGCATCACCGATTTTCTTTTGGAAAGATATTGATGTATGGCTATATCTGTTTGCTGAAAAAGTAGATTTCAATGACGCATACCGTCTTGGATATGATCGCGTCGGTTGCTGGTGCTGCCCGAATAACAATCAGAGGGCGCAGTTTCTGTCACGAATCTATATGCCTGAGCAGTCGAAAAAATGGAGGTCTTTCCTAATTGCTTTTGCAGAGAAAATAGGAAAACCTGATCCAGCGGTTTACGTTGACTCTGGAAAGTGGAAAGCACGTCAAGGTGGTAACGGCCTTCCTGCTGCTGGAGATGTGAAGATTCGGTTCACCAACTGTACCGCTGAGGACCATGCAAAGATATATAGCCTTGTTCGCCCTTACGACGATGAACTTGTTGGTATGTTTGTCCCGTTTGGAAGAGTGGCACCTGAGTTGGGAAAGAAGCTTTTACGCGAAGTTGTAGTTTTGGACAATAGAACCAATGTCCCTATTCTTTCTATTCAGCCGTTCAGTCAGGATGGTTATGAATATGCAGTTAAAGTCAAGACCATGAACGTTGCAGATCATGATGATTTGCAACGGATGGTTGGGTATCAAATAAGAAAGTTTAACGCTTGCCGCAAGTGCTTGAAATGCGAGTCTATTTGTCGCGCTGGAGCAATATCAATCGTTGGGGATTCATACTATATTGATCCTAACAAGTGCGTACATTGTAAAATGTGCATGACGGCTAAATACCTAGATGGTGGATGCATGATGGATAAGTATTTGCGGACAAAGTAGCGGAGGGAAAAATGGGCATGAAGTTTCGCGCGCATGATACATTCTTTATCCGTAAAGGATGGCTGAGCAAGGGCATGAGAAATGTCATTGCGGATAAAGATGTATTCATCACAAAAGACAAAAACCGGAATCCTATGGATGTACTTGGCATAGGCTCCAATATGGTGAAAGCGCTCCGCTACTGGTTGCAGGCGGTCGGGCTTACAGAAGAGCCGTCAAAGGGGCAAAGATATCAGTGCTTGACTGAGCTTGGTCAGATTATTATTGAACAAGATCCGTACATTGAAGAGATCGGAACACTGTGGCTCCTTCAATATCAACTCGCAAAAAACAAAACGGATGCTACTGCTTGGTATTTCTTTTTCAACGAATTCAACATGATCGATTTTACCAGAGAAGAGTTCGTCCAAAGCCTTCAGAATTATATTCTAATGGCTCAAGAGCAAGCCGCAGTGCGCTCCTTGAATGATGACTTCTCATGTATCATTAGCACCTATGTCTCCAGAGAAAAAACGTCTTCAACAAGGGTGTCCCCTGAAAATAATATTGATTGTCCGTTTGGCGAGTTGGGTTTAATTGACATACTTAGAAAGACTGGCAACAATGTTGTGTACAAGAAGAGTATCCCGGCAGCTGAAACAATAGACCCTTGGATCGCACTAGCTGTGATTTATGAGCAAGCAAGTGGCAATAAAGAAATAAGCCTTAGCAATCTGTTATCTGCCCCATGCAACATTGGTAAAGTGTTCAACTTGGATTCTATTACAATGATAGAGATACTTCATAAAGCAGAACGGACCGGGCTTTTGCGGATTGTCCGTACTGCTGGCCTCGATTATATAAAGCTGAACGAAGAACACTCTTTTATTGATTGCGTTAGAAAGTACTACGAAGAAATAGTGCGGTAGGTGAAGCTATATGAGCAAAATGATTTCGGTTGCTTCAGGATTTCAGTATTCCGTGAACATCGGTTATGACCTGAACAATGAGGAAAAAATCAAAAACTTTATACCTACAGCATCTGCTTTGGGTTTGCTGGAGGATATTCTGTTAAGCACCTTGCCCTCGTCTACAGATAGGGCGAGAGTGCTTATTGGTGCATACGGCAAGGGAAAGTCCCACATCATGCTTATGATTCTTTCCCTGCTGATGAAAAAAGATATTTCTCTATTTGAGAAAACCCTTGCGAAAATCAAGGGAACGAAGCTGCATCAGAGTATAATCAACTACTATGAGAGTGAAGACCGAATTTTGCCTATCATTGTAACAGGCAGCAACACAAGCCTGACGCAAGCTTTTTTACTAGCATTGCAGCGTACACTTTCCAGCAATGATTACCTCGATATCATGCCCGAAACAAACTACGAGGCAGCGATAAAAGTGATTCAAAGATGGGAAAAGGAGTTTCCAGAAACCTATCAGAAATTTACCGAATTGGTCTCCGTGCCTACAACAGAGTTTGTTGACCAGCTTAAGAGCTTTGATACCCATGCGTATGAGGAGTTTGAGCGAATCTATCCCGTGCTTACTTCCGGTAGTGTTTTTAACCCTTTCTTAGGATTTGACGTGGTTGAACTCTATGAAAATGCAGCGAAAGGCCTTCGGAAGAAAAGTTTTACTGGCGTTTTCGTTGTATATGACGAGTTCAGCAAGTATCTGGAAGCAAATATCGCGGCGGCATCTGTAAGCGATACAAAGATGCTCCAAGATTTTGCGGAGAAATGCAACCGCAGTGGCTCCCTCCAGATGCACATTATGCTCATCTCCCATAAAGAAATTGCAAACTATATTGATGTGCTTCCAAAGCAGAAAGTTGATGGCTGGCGTGGAGTGTCTGAACGATTTCTACATGTCCGCTTAAGCAATAATTTTTCACAAACATATGAAATAATCGAGTCGGTCATTCAAAAAGAAAAAAAGCTTTGGGATACGTTCTGCCAAAGCAATGAAAAGCAATTCGCCACGTTAAAAGAAAGGTACTTACCTCATCCGATCTTTTCCGGAATGACTGAGGATGAGGTTAAAAAGACTATTGTTGGTTGTTATCCGCTGCATCCAGTTTCGACGTTTATTCTTCCTCGTCTTTCTGAGCGTGTGGCACAGAATGAACGTACCCTTTTCACGTTCTTGTCTTCAAATGGACAATCAACGCTGCCATCTTATTTGGAAGCTTACGATGATTTGGCTTTTTCACTCATTACGCCTGATCGGATATATGACTACTTTGAACCTCTCTTTAAGAAAGAGGTTTATTCTGGTTCTCTACACGAAAACTATGTTCTAACAGAGATAATTCTTGAGGAACTGGATGGGGATAGCCTTGAAAGCAAGATAGTAAAATGTATTTCCCTTATCTATACTCTCGAACAGTTTGAAAAGCTTAGGCCTACAAAAGAAGAGTTGTTCGGAATCTTTTCCGGAGAGTATTCACATGAAGAAATTGATGCTGCAATAAACGGCCTTATTGAGAAAGAGTATGTCGTTTACCTGAAAAGAAGCAACAATTATCTTCAGCTCAAGCAGTCTTCAGGGGTAGATATTCAGCAAAAGATTAGCGACGCAGTTGAAGCTCAGCGCAGGTCTGTATCGGTTGAAGAAGCACTGAATAGTGTCAATTATGAGAACTATTTATATCCTTCTAGGTACAATGACGCGCATGAGATGATCCGATATTTTGTTTTCCGGTTTGTTGGCGAAGATAGCCTAGATCAGAAAGGAGTCTTAGAATCTATAATCAATGATGACACATCTGATGGCATAATCCTGGGTCTGCTACCTCAATCCGTCGATTCTGTTCAGAATCTCAGGAAAAAGGCAGAAGTTGTTTCGCGTGATTATAGTAGAGCTATTTTCGTCATTCCTAAGTCGTATCGTGAGATCGAGCAATATGTTCGCGAATTTAAGGCTGTAATAGACTTGCGTGATCATGCCGCTGGGGACAAGGTATTATTTGATGAATATGAGGTCGTATATGAGGACCTTCGTGACTTGATCGTTTCATATATTTCTTCGTACATCAGACCGGAACGATTCCAGTCAGCTTATGTTTATGCTGGAGAAGTCCAACCTATAAAAAGAAAAGCAGCATTGTCTGAGCTGCTGTCCAGAATTTGTGATGTAGTCTATGCTAAAACTCCTGTTATCAATAACGAAGCGCTAAACAGGAATGAAACAACTTCTATGGCCAGGAATAGCAGAAACAAGGTCGTTGCGGCACTCCTTCGGTCTGAACTCGAACCAAACCTTGGACTGACAGGTACAGGGCAAGAAGTATCCATTATGCGCAGCACTCTTGTTCGTACTGGTGTAATTGAGAACGCGGCGGGTGATATAAGAATCAATCTTAGCCCAAGTCAGAATCCCATGATTGGAAACATGCTGGGAGAGATAAAGGCATTCATTGGCATGGCTAGAGAAACGGGAGGCCAGTCCTTCGCATCACTTTACGAAACACTTTGTTCGCCTGAAGGCGGGATTGCACTCCGCAGAGAACTAGTTCCAATCTATCTTGCCGCTGTATTACATGAGTATAAGCAGCAGATAGTCATTAAAGATCGTTTTGGACAAGTGCTGCTAACTGCTGACACAATCATGCAAATTAACGCCATGCCTGAGAATTATCAACTGGAGTATCTAGACTGGAATCCAGATAAAAGCGAGTTTGTGCAAAGAATGGAGAGTCTATTCAGTGATGAGATAGTTGCAGTCGAAAAAAACACTAGTCCTTACGATTATATTATCTTTGCCATGAAACGCTGGTATGTATCCTTGCCTAAATATGCCAAGGAAATGAAAATGGCTGCTGATGGAAAACGTATTGATAAGGGGTATGCGGGGTTCATTACACTGTTGCGGCAGAATCCATCTGGCCATGAGTTCTTATTCAAGGATATTCCTCAGGCATTTGGCTATTCTGACTTTGTTGTTGGTGTCGCGGATAATATCAGCGGTGCAAAAAAATACTATGACGATGCGTTGGACAAGCTACGTCATTACCTCAGCTATAGGATCAAGGAACTCTTCTTGCCAGCAGAAAAGAAACAGTTTATTGATCAGATGTCATTGACATCTGTTATCAAAGATTGGTGTGAGGTAATAGATCAAAAGGCTTTTGAACAGTTGTTCGCTGATGGTACAGATAAATGTTTAGCGCTTCTCAGAACAGTCACCAACGATGAGGATACATTTGTCGCGCGGATAGCAAAAGCAACTACCGATCTACGTCTTGAAGACTGGAATGATAGGACGTTGGAGAAAAGTATTGAAAACCTTTCTCGGACCAAAAACACGGCGGAGTCTTTTCATTCTATGGAATCGGACAGCGTTTCAGATGTATCTATCTCTGATGAGAATATGTACCAAATAGTCTTTGCATCTAATGGTGGCCCCACAGAAACACGAAGGTTTGAAAAGATTCAAACAAGTAATCGGGGAAAGCTACTGCTAAACAAAATCATTGCTGATCTAGAGTCCTTTGGGCAGGCTGTTACAGAAAATGAAAAACGCCAAATACTTATGGAAGTTCTGAAGAAACTTTGCTAGGAAGTGATTGAATGGCATATTTCGATAATGCTGCAACTACTTATCCAAAGCCGGAAATGGTCTATACATTTATGGATGAGTTTTACCGTGCCAATGGTGCAAGTGTTGGTCGCGGCAACTATGAAAAAGCCATGTCTATCAGCCATCTGCTTCAAGATACAAGAAAACGGCTTCAGAAACTACTCAATTGCTACGCTAAACAGGTTGTGTTTGCTCCAACGGCTACAATTGCATTGAACATAATTCTTCAGGGGTTGTTCCACGGGGAGAAGAAGACGGTTTATATTACACCGTTTGAGCACAATGCAGTAACGCGTACTCTTCATCATTTCGAAGGAGAAAACACTGTTGAGGTATTTGAGCTTACTGTAAGTAGGGATTTACAGTATGATTTGGATGCAATAAAAAGGCAATTCTCAGATCACAAGCCGGATGTTCTGATAATGAGTCATGCAAGTAATGTCTGCGGTTTGGTTGCACCCGTAGAAGCGCTGTCGGTCATGGCAAAAGAAAATGGGGCAGTCGTTATTGTAGATATGGCGCAGACAGCGGGGTTAATACCTTGCAATATCGGGTTAGAAACAATTGACTTCGCTGTATTTGCAGGGCACAAAACTCTATATGGCCCGACTGGTATCTCTGGTTTTATAATGAATCCTGATGTAACTCTCAAGCCGGTGTTTTTTGGTGGGACTGGCTATGATTCGGCCAATCAGGATATGCCCTCTTCACTACCAGAGCGCTTTGAGATGGGGACTATGAATTCATCAGGGATTGCTGGCCTTAATGCAGCCTTGCGTTGGATCGATCAAACTGGAATCGAAGTGATTGCGAAAAAAGAGGAAGAAAACCGAAATAGACTTATTGACCTCTTAGGTAGATATGATTTCGTTCAGCTCGTAGGCGCTAGAGAGGATAGACAATATGTAGGCGTAGTATCTACACTAATTGATGGTATCAGCAGTGATAGTTGCGGAAGCTTGTTTGACCGACTAGGGATAGCAGTGAGAACTGGCCTTCAATGTGCTCCTTTAGCGCATAAGTTTCTTGGAACTTTTCCAGCGGGAACTGTGCGATTTAGCGTGAGCTATTTTACAACAGACGAGGATTATTTGGAATTAGAAAGAGCTTTGACATACATTAAAGATAATCTTTGAGGAGGTGATGAAGAATGAGTCTAAAAGACCACGAGATCAAAAGTGAGTACCGATCACTAATAGACAATGTGGTGCAAGATTTTTACATACCTCTACTAGGAGAAGCTGTTTTGTATCAGCGGGCAGTTGGCTTTTTCTCATCTTCTTCACTTGTGGAAATATCTAAAGGAATTGCTTCGCTTGCTAAACGTGGTGGGAAAATCCAGATTGTCGCTTCACCGTATCTTTCCGAAGAGGACATTGATGCCATTCGAAAAGGTTATGAAGACAGAGATGCAATTATTGAACGAGCGCTTTTATCTCAGCTTTCGCAGGAAACGCTAGACTATTATTCCATGGAGCGCCTTAACCTGTTGGCAACTTTAATAGCTGAAGGAGTCTTGGATATACGTATTGCCTATACAGAGGATAGTAATGGGATCGGCATGTACCACGAGAAAATGGGTGTAATTACCGATGCGGAAGGCAATAGAGTAGCATTCTCAGGCTCTATGAATGAGTCATCTACGGCAATGTCTGTAAACTATGAGACAATTGATGTCTTCAGAAGCTGGGGGGAGGCGTTTGAGGCAAACCATGTTCTGCTAAAGGAAAATGCCTTTTATTCTATTTGGAATGATACAGAGCCGAATATACATGTTCTAGCATTCCCAAGTGTCTTCCAGGCAATGATTGATAGGTACAAAAGGAAACCCGCCAATTACGATGTGGATCAGAGCCAATTTGCAGATCCTTCTCGACGCGTCAAAGAGAAAAAAACCTCCTCAAGCAGGCTTGGGGCAAGGGTTCCTGAAGATGTAAAACTACATGACTATCAAAAAGAGGCAATAGCAGCATGGGTCGGTGAAAACTATAGAGGCATCTTTGATATGGCGACGGGCACAGGTAAAACTTATACCGGGTTAGGTGCTGTTTCAAAGCTGAGCGAAGATCTGGGAGATGAACTAGCAGTAATTATTGTCTGTCCCTACCAGCATTTAGTTGAGCAGTGGGTAGAGGATATTGTGCGTTTCAACATCTCGCCCATAATTGGGTATAGTAGCTCTTCGCAAAAGGATTGGAAAAAACGGCTATCTCAAGCTGTGCGAGACCAGAAACTTAGATCAGACAAAAAGTTTTTCTGCTTTGTTTGCACTAACGCAACCTTCACGAGTCAAATAGTGCAAGAGCAAATCAGTAAAATTAAATCGCCGGTACTACTACTCGTCGATGAAGCGCACAACTTTGGTGCAAGATCGCTATCCAAACTGCTAGATGACCGGTTTGAATATCGTTTGGCTCTGTCGGCTACTCTGGAAAGACATCGTGACGAGGAAGGAACTGCTGCCCTATATAACTTTTTTGGGAAAAAGTGTATCGAATATTCTCTGGAGAGGGCAATTAAAGAAGATAAGCTTACACCGTACAAATATCATCCCGTGTTGGTCTACCTCAATGAAGAAGAATTAGAACACTATGAGCAGATTTCTTATGAGTTGTCAAAGCATGTAAAGAAGGGGAAAAATGGCAAAATAAAGCTTGACAGTTACGGTGAGATACTTGCCATTAAACGATCAAGAATTGTCGCAGGCGCAGTTAATAAAATTGATCGGCTTCTTGATGTTATTACTCCTTTTAAGGATGACCATTTCTTACTTGTGTACTGCGGCGCAACGCATATTGTTGCACCTAATGCAGATAGGTCAGACTCGGATGATGACGAAATCAAGCAGATCGAAGCTGTTACTAGATTGCTAGGTAATACGCTCGGAATGAAAGTCTCAAAGTTTACTGCCGAGGAAAACATTGAGGAGCGAAATGCCATTAAACTGCACTTTAAAGATGGAGATGATCTACAAGCAATAGTTGCCATTAAGTGTTTGGATGAGGGCGTAAACATACCTGGCATAAAAACGGCTTTTATACTGGCGAGCACAACAAATCCCAAAGAGTATATTCAGCGAAGAGGACGCGTATTAAGGAAATCGCCCGGTACAGGTAAAGAGTTTGCAGAAATCTTTGACTTTGTGACACTGCCGCGCCCCTTAGATGAAGTATCTGGCCTTACGGAAGACCAGATGAAAAGAGATCTAACACTAGTCAAGAATGAACTATCACGAGTGCTGGAGTTTGGACGACTGGCTATGAACTCAATGGAGGCTACGCAGATCATTTGGGAGATTTGCGATACTTATAAATTACCGTATGATTTCCAAGAAAGTGAGGAGGAACAGTAAATGGATGAGTTCGTAGTAGACGATAAAGCGATTGAACGCTTGAAGCGCAAAATCATAATCGCTGAGAACACAAATCTTCGTACTAAGAACAAAACGGATGCGCAGATGGTTAAGGACATCAAAAAGTGGATCGAGGAGGAAGTGAAATGCTGCTCAAATCAATAAAACTTGAGAATTTCCGACAGTTTGTCGATGAGCAAATAGACTTTTCTACCGATCCAAATCAAAATGTCACATTGATTATCGGAGAAAACGGTACTGGCAAAACCACATTCGCACAGGCCTTTTTCTGGTGCTTGTACGGAGAAACCTCCTTTACTGACAAGAATCTTTTGAACCGAAGCGTTAGCGAACACATGACTCCCGACCAGAAGGTTATTGTTAAAGTAACACTGAGGTTAGTTCATGGCAGTGCAGATTATGAGATCATTCGGACACAAGAGTATAAAAAATCTTATAGCAACAAGGTAGTAGGCGCAAATACTGTCCTTAATATTTCAGTGAAGTCAGCAGATGGCAATACTCGTTATCTAAAACCTCTTGAATGTGAGACAGAGATTAAAAAGATTCTCCCCAAGGAGCTTTCCAGCTATTTCTTCTTTGATGGAGAGCGAATTGAGAAAATGAGTAAGGAAATAGCTGCCGGTAGAAAAAGCAGCGGCTTTGCCAGCGCGGTTGTAGGACTTACCGGACTCAATGCCACACTTGCAGCCCTTGATCACTTGTCTCCTACGAAACTTTCAACATCTGTGATCGGCAGGTTCAATGAGGCGTATGTAGGCGACAGTAGTGGGAAAATCAAAGCACTAACTCATAGTATCGAAACCCTTCAGAAAGAGCTTAACTCAATAGAAAAAAGGCTTGCTGAAATTGATGACGAGATTGACGCAGCTGAGACTTCAAAGGCAAAATTTGAAGAAGACATCAAACAATACGCTGATGGGGAAAGGCTTCAAAACGAAAGAGACCGCTTAAGTAGAGACCTTGCCGCAGCAAAGAAAACTAAGGCACAGTTCATTAAAAGTCTATGCTCAGACTTTAATGACGATATGACTGCCTTCTTCGCCCTATCAATGGTTCAAAAAGCACTTGAGATGGTTTCAAAGAGTGACTTTGGTGGCAAAGACATTCCGGCTATGCATTCCAAAACCATTAAGTTCTTACTGGATCGCGGAACATGTTTATGCGGGACGCAGCTCATGGAAGGTAGTATTCCGTACAAGAATCTAGTAGCGCTGATGGATTATCTGCCTCCTCAATCTATTGGAGTGACCGTCGGTTCGTTTGTTAAAGATTCCCGTGCGCAGTATCTTGATGACAACGACCTGTTCAAAAAAGTAAGTGAGATGCTTGCGACTATCAGTGAACAGGATGATACAATCAATGATCTTTCTGAACAAATTGCACTTATTTCTTCAAAGCTTGAAGGAGATGATGTGCGAGAGCAGGTCAAGAAGATTAATACGCAGATAATGGCATGCACGAAGATAATCACTGATAGGAGGGCAGAACAAAAGAGATTACTTAATCGTCAAGGTGCAGCTGAGACTGAAAAGAAGCAAAAAGAGAATAGCCGAGCAGAATTGTCTCTGATGGATAAGAACAATCAGATGATCGAAAGATGCAAAGCCTATGCATTAAGAATCTACGAGGAGCTTAAATCTGAGTATCAGTTAAGGGAAAAAGAAATCAGGGATCGGCTGGAAAGATCAATTAACGACATCTTCAAAACCATCTATGACGGTGGGCTGTCTTTGTCCATCGACGAAAAATACAACATTTCTGTCTATGTCAACGACTTTGAGGGTGGAGTTGAAACGTCTACTGCACAGAGTATTTCTGTTATCTTTGCATTCATATCAGCCATTATCAAAATGGCAAGAGATAATCGTGTTGAAAATGGTGATGAATCCTATTCTGAACCCTACCCGTTGGTGATGGATGCTCCCCTTTCTGCATTCGATAAAAGAAGAATTCAGGCAATTTGTTCTGCAATCCCTGAAACTGCTGAACAGGTTATTATCTTTATCAAAGACACAGATGGTGACTTGGCAGAAGAACACCTTGGTACAAAGGTGAAGACACGTCATCATTTCATTAAACTCGATGAGTTTAATACGAAATTGGACTAAGGAGGTGTTGATATGTTTGATAAGCAATATAGGTTCACCGGTAGTCATGCTGAAAAAGTGAATGCATTAACGGCTATCTTCGATGAGGATTCCAAAGCAAAGCTTTTTGAGAGAAACCTTGATGTTTACATTAACGCCCCTCTGATTGGCTTCCTATTTCGACGCAAAGCCGTAAAAGATACTAAGGGTGACATTAGTCCTCAGAACATTTTTCCGGAGCAGATGATAAACGCCTCTGATAAGCTGAAATTTATTTTGAGGCTTATATTGCTACTTGATTCTGAACATGAACCGGATGAGGAGAAACGACTTGACAAAGCTTTTCGTCATCTAGGCCAAGACGAGGATTTGGATCTCTTTGACCAATATGTTTTGGGCGGTGTTGACGTTCTCTATGAGAAGCTTATTGATGGCGCTGGTGATACATCAGAGTACATAGCACGGCTATATGATTTCCTGGAAGAATTCAATGATCGATATAATTCTGAAGCATCGCGGGAGGATATTCTAGCGTTGTGTCGGGCTGCAAACAGTTAATTGAGTAAGTAGAGAGGAGGTTTCAGAGTGGCGGATATTAGCAAGTGCCAAGAAAGCCTTTTAGGGCTCGCAGCTCAGCAAGGCTATTTGACGTTTGATGATATTTTGAATGCGTCTGAGGCCTTCTCTCTTTCTGTAACTGAGGTAGACTTCTTAAGTGAAGCCATACAGCTACGAGGAATCATTGTATATGAGTCAGCGCCTCAGCTGAATCAATCATCTCAGTCTGATGAAGACGTACTCGACTATAGCCGCACAGACTATACTGCGGTTTTTGACGAACTTCTCGAATTAGCCCCACAGCTTAAACACCTTGTCGATGAAATAAAGCTATTTCCAGCCCCTCAATGGGGTGAGATTAACCTGTTAGCTCACCAGATTGCTGAAGGGAATCAATTCGCTAGAGACCGCATGATTATGCTCTACATGCGGAGCGTTTTGAAAATTGCTCTTTCCATGACAAAACAGTACGATCTTGATGTAGAAGATGCAGTTTCATCTGGCTTTATTGGTCTTATAAATGCAGTTGATAGATATGATCCATCAGGTTTTTCTGCGTTCCATTCATACGCAGCAATGTGGATTCAGCAAAGGATTCAGCGTGATTGCAATCCCAAATGGGTTGATTATTATTTTCCTTCTCATTACAAGGAAAAGCTGATTCGCATTTCGCAGAAGTTTGAGAATTACACGTCTGGTGAAGATCCTGGAACTCCAGAGTTTAAATTACTGATAAACAGGATTTCTATAGAATTGGGTGTTTCTGAAACAGAGGTGGAAAATGCATTAACTTATTATTTCACTCAGAAGTACTGGAAAGAAAGTGTAGAAGTAATACAATATGCGGAGATGGCCGAAGGAGCAATGTCGCGTTCTCTTGTAGTAAATGAAGATGATGTGTTCGAAGCTATATTCCAGGAAAATCTTTCGGAGGCAATTGAAAACATATTGATGACACTTACTGAACGTGAGGCGGAAGTTATTCGAATGAGAAATGGCATGGGCATCCACAAAGAAATGACCCTAGAAGAAATTGGCTCGCTATTAAATATTACTAGAGAGCGAGTTAGGCAGATAGAAGAAAAAGCAATGCGAAAAATATGGCACCCGCGGCGCAGGATTCAACTTGAACAATTCTTATAATCAGAGCATAATCATTGTACATAAAGAGGGATCATATATGGCAAAACGATGGGGAACAAGCATTTATGATATTGATCACTTTGCTCCATTAAAGAGCGACTTTGACTCCTTCACGAAGCCGTTTACACTTGATCCAGAACTCTGGGAGAAGTTTAGCATTGATGATTTAAAAAATGTCGACTTCACTAAATGGAATTGTGTAAAGCTCATGGATGACGGGAAATTCTCGGAGGAGTTGTCTCGAATCCCTTCTGATACTGGTGGAATATACGTATACTGCATAGAGCCACGCATCATCACTGATGCAGGGTCATACATAATGTACGTAGGGAAAGCGACAAAGTCTAAAAGCGAAAATTTACGCAGGCGAGTGAAATCGTATACCGCTGATCTTGAGGATACCAGAAGAATTAGAGTACATAATCTTCTTGTAAAGTGGGGAGACTATATATACGTTCATTACTTGCCAGTTAATAGTAACGATGACGAAATAACAGCGTTAGAGGATCGCTTAATTGCTGTGTATGGTGTTCCATATGCCAATGCTGAAATTCGTACACCATCCATAAAAGATGCAAAGAGAATACTATAAATTGGGGGAGACATCACTATGTGGAGAATACCGGCTATTCGTGGAAGAATCGGGAATTGGAACTACTACACAAGTAATATATCATTCGCCCAAATATCAGAATATGTAACGGCATCTGTGAACGAAATATACCAAGCGGACAGTTTAGATTACGTGCTTCAGAGAAACCTCACAGAAAACTATAATGCGATTAAAGAGTATATATTGAATGATAGTGAACGATTCTTTAATGCAATTATTCTTGCAATTTTTGAAGGTGATCCAAGATGGCTGGAGGTTGAGTTTGAAGAAAGAGAATACAGCAGTGTAGGTTTTTTGGAATTTAGAGGAGATGAACAAATATTTCCAATTGATGGTCAACATCGGGTGAAAGGGATACAGGAAGCTGTTACAGAGAACCCTGAGCTTCTTTCAGAAAGTGTCCCTGTTGTGTTTGTTGCCCACTATCAAACGCAAGAAGGTAGAATGCGGACAAGGAAACTGTTCTCAACACTTAATCGTAGAGCGAAACCAGTTGGCCCGAATGAGAACATCGCATTGGATGAAGACGATATGTGTGCGATTATTACCCGTGATCTTATGCAGACAATTCCCTTGTTCATGAATGCGAATATTGGATACACAAAAGGAAAACAACTACCAGCTAATAATGAGGTGGCGTTAACGTCTATTATCTCATTATACCAAAGCGTCTGCTCAATCATTCAACGAGACATGGGATTAGGTGATAGCGCATTTAAGAAAAAGCTTCTATTCCGGCCCAGTGAAACAGAAATACACCAAAGGACGAAGTTTGTTCATACGGTATTTGAGGATTTTGCTAGCAATACAACTGTTATTGCTGAGTATCTACAAAACGCAGCAGAAAGCAAAGCGGCAAGTTTTAGAAATAAACAGGGAGGAAATATTTTGTTTCGCCCTATCGTTTTTCCAATCTACTTTGAGGTTGCTTTGATGATATCGAAAGCTAAAGATATGAGCCTCAAAGATGCGTTCGGTATCATGAATAAAATACCACAAGCATTAAACGAACGTCCCTGGCTTGGCTTGTTATGGGACGGAAGCAAAATAATAAACCGGACCTCGCATGCCATGATAAAAAACATGTTGCTTTACATGACATGCAGTTCATTGCTTTCACATACATCGCTTGACAGCTTTGTGGAATCTTATGCAAAAGTCCTTTCGATGGATGCACAAAAAGCCACAGAATATTTGGCCCCTTTCAGAGACTGTGGAATTGCGTAAATGACTTTTCGGTATGGCTCCATCCAAAAGTCGGCTATGATTACTTGATCTCCGACGGCGTCAACAAGTATTCCGTCCCTTTCGACCTGATTGGCGAAAAGGTCGACGCCCGTCTGACGAGCCAAATCGTAGAGGTGTTCTACAAGCAGACACGGGTCGCTGCCCATATCCGGCTGAACAAGCCCCAGCGCGACCCTGTGGTGAAGCCGGAGCATATGCCGGAGCACCACAGGCGGTATTTGAACTACACTGCTGACGAATTTACTGCCTGGGCCAATACCGTTTGCCTGAATACAGCAGAAACGGTGCAATTCTTCCTTACCAGCGGGAAAGAGGCTGAACAGGGCTTTAAGGCCTGTGCCAGCCTGACGAAGCTGGGCTCCAGATACGGAGCGCAGCGTTTGGAGGACGCCTGCGAACGGGTTCTGCGCTTGACCTCTTCGCCCACAATCCGCAATATTAGCACCTTGTGCAAGGTTTCCATGGAACGCAAGGAAGAAGCTCCGCGGGAAGTACGCAAGGAAGGCAGCCACGGCATTACCAGAGGCGCGGCCTATTACCGGAAGGGAGGCCAGCGCAATGAATAATCCGTCTACGATCCAGCAGCTTCGTGACATGAAGTTCAGCGCCATAGCGAAAGAGCTGGAGCTCCAGCTGCGCGATCCTGCCGCTTATGCACAGGTTTCCTTTGACGACCGTCTTGGTCTGCTGGTCAACGCGGAATGGAACCGGAGACAGGCGAACAAGTTGAACAGGCGTATCCATGACGCCCGTCTGGACATTCCTTCCGCTACGCCGGAGGGGATTGAATACTACGAGGACCGCAGGCTGGACAAAGCCGAGATGGTTCGCTTTGCCACCTGGCGCCTACATTGAGGAAGAACACCACATTATCCTGAAAGGGGCGACCGGCAGCGGTAAGACCTACCTTGCCCGCGCCCTCGGCAACGCCGCCTGCAGGAAATACAAGACGGTACACTGCGTCCGAATGCCGGAGCTTCTGGACGAACTCACCATTGCCAGGGCAGAGAACCAGTTTCGGAAGGTCACGAAGGCCTACGCCAAAACGGATCTTTTGATCCTGGACGAATGGCTGATGCGGCCGCTGACGTTGCAGCAGTCCTATGATCTGTTTGAAATCATTGAGGCGAGAACCAAACATGGCTCCGCCATTTTCTGTACGCAGTACGATACCGACGGTTGGTATGAACGAATCAATACCGATCCCACCCAGGACAGCCCCATTAGCGACGCCATTATGGACCGGATCGTCCACAACGCCTATGTGATTTCCGTTGAAGGAAGAGTCTCTATGCGCGAGCGCCACGGCCTGACGGCACAGCTGAAGGGCGGGCCGGACAGATGAAACCGTACAAATCTTATCTCCGACAGGAAATGCGGAGCTATCTGATGACCGTTCCGGACGCCACAGAGCAGGAAATTACCGACTTGAACGTATGGGTGAAGCAAGGAAACTGCCCTACAGCAATCCCTCCCATATTGCCGATGAGCAGGGACGGGAGATACCGTTTATTCATGCTCTGAGGGCAGAGCGAGAGCTCGCGGAGGATTATGACGCAAGCTTCTCGCCCGAAGCAGTGCTAACAAAGTAACCACCAAACATTTATCCATCTATCCAGGCAGCGGTCAGGTCCCGCTGGCCGCTGCCGACCTAAACTACACGCGCTTGTCCGCTTCGGCTCTGCTGCGTGACGGTTCAGCTAAAACTCCGTGGCGGTTCGGCTAAAAGTCCGTGAAACGAACCGGAGCCAAAGTGGTGCTCCCGCTGCGCAAAGGTGGTGCTGTTTCTCCGTGATGGTGGTGCTAAAACTCCGTGCAAGCGGGGCTCAATTCCGAGATTATTACAAGTGGCCTTCTCCCCCGTGAAGATGGCCTTATTTCTCCGTGAGGGTGGCCCTAAAACTCCGTGCAAGCGGGCTCTGCCATCCGGAATTAACATCTGGGGGGCCATGACGGATCGGGGCAAGTTCAAAGCATACAAATCTGTGATATTATATACATCAAAGCAGTGGGCGTGATGAAGTAAATAATATACTTGCCGACAAGAGAAAGAACTGCTTCACTTTTTGCTGATTTCTATGGTATAGCTGGCCTGTAGGTAAACGTTATTATTCATAGCGTAGCTTGCTTGAGTCGTCTTCGAATATATTTTAAGCTCTCCGCTCCTCCTCTTTCTTTTTCAAAACTTTTTCTAATTGTCTCCAACGTATCCGCAGAACAATATATTTTTAGGTGTTTCTTCGTCCGAGTAATTGCCGTATAAAAAACTCCGTGAGTAATTTTCTCTGAAATGCTTTTCGGAATTACAAGTTTGATCGAGTTATATTCCAATCCTTGTGCTTTGTGTATGGACACAGCATATGCTAATTGAAAGGGTACAATAGATTTCATCTGAGCTTCCTCGAAATTTGAATCCAACTCACCAGCGGTGTTTTCAAACACACCGAAACGGACTCGAGTTGTTTCTTCAGTATTAGATACAATTGAAAGGTCTGATCCCTTAACATGCAAGGCGGTTAAGACAATTGGAATATCTATTGTAAAATACAAACAGTCATTTCCTTTTTCAATGGCTACTATTTTACCCTTCAAATTATTATAGAGCATGGGAAAACGTTTGTTTTCATTAAACAACACAGGGTCATTTGCCTTATACGTCCATTCTGCCCAATAGTATTCTGGCTCAGGGTTTGCATCTTGAAAATAATTGTTAATACAATTTAGACCGTATTTTCCATCATAGTTCAGGCATAACACAACTTCGTCTTCATCTTGTTTGCAAAAAATTTCTTTCCCGATATTCTTAGAGAACGGTCCGTCTATTACGAGCATCTCCCTAATTACAGATCTATTAAATCTGACCGCTTCCCAGAGATTTATCAGGGTTTCATCGTTCGTTCTCCAAGTTCCTGTGAGTTCAACCATGGCCTTAGTAGGAAGAATATCTTTTGCATAGAAAAACCAGTTTCCAAAATCAATCGACTCCAACTGATATATATCTCCAGCGCAAACTAATAGGGAATCGCCACCAATCTTTCCAAATAACTTTAACATTGTTCGATTATCAATCGTACTGCATTCATCAACAAAAACTACATCAAAATCTTGTTTTTGTGTGCCTTGGCCCGTGAAATGATCAATTACATCAAATAAACTTCCATACCCTTTGTCGCTAATTCTTTTTTTCAGATTATCCAGCGCCGCATGTGTTTTTGTCAGAAATACTTTTCTACTTCCTCCAAATAGGTTGGAAATATAATTTAGTAAGGTTGTTTTTCCTGTCCCTGCTGCACCATATATTACGAGAACTCTTGAATCTATATACATTTTTTTAAGCGTCGCAATTTTTTGTTTATCGACACCTGTCTCGTCAAATGAATTAAGGAAACTGTTATTCAGTTGCTGTTGGCCTTCGTTTCCAACACTGGAATACTGTAATAGTCGGTTCAAAATTGCAACCGTGTTATTAACATACTCGTCAATATATAAATATCCATCCTCTTCGCTTATTCTACAGCCTTGAATGTTATCCCACAAACGTAACATTTGATTAAATTCTATGACGGATTTCCCCATGCCAACTGGATCAATTATTTCTTTCTTATGATATAGTTCTCCCGTTTCTTCAATATAGTGCTTTATTCTAACATAGGGCAAATATTTTCTGGCACTTTTAGTGCCGTACGCGCGAAGCAAATCTGCAGGAAGCGTTTTCGCATTTGTTTTCTTTTTAGGCAAATTATATAATAACGGGTGAAGCTCAAAAGGAATGCATCTTTTTGACAAAAGGAGTTCGCAATTATCCATGATGTCATTTTTGTATTGCGGTAGAATATTATCTAGTAAGTCTTCACGTAAGCTGATTATGGCATAACGTATAGTGTTTTTGCCCTTTTCTTCTGAATGATTGTTATAATTTGCATGTAAGATTTTCAGGACTTCTCTAAAGTTTTGCGTGTTTGCGTTATCGTATATCCGAGACAACTGATTTCTAAATCCTTCATCACTAAAGTCAACTAAATCAAGGAAATTGATCCCGGTTTCTGACAAATAATTCATCAATGCATGGTACTCATTATAACGTGATGAAATACTTTTCTCATACTTGAGTATTTTAGAAAGTTTATTCAGAACCGTAGGGGAAATCGATACACGCCAAGCTGTAATTACTTTTATGCGCATCGGTTGATCCCATATGTGTAACACTGTCTGCGCATAACCGATTTGAATTGGATAATTGGATGATATGTCTAATTGTGAATAAGCTGTAATTCTATTATACTTAGTCGCATATTTATTAGCTAATTGAAGTGTGTATTCAAAATATCTTTTGTTTGAAATATAAAATGGTTCCTTCTTTTGTATATAATACCTATTATTGGTTATTGGATTACCAGATTGTTGCACACTTTCTATGGAATATGCAACAAGATTATTAAATTCTTGGTCTTCTTCGTTTATTTCCATAGGATAATCTTCCAAATTAGGCAATACAGAAATATTGAAACTGTTAAACAATAAGTCTCTTATTTGCCAAAGGAAGCTTCTATACTTTACCATTAATCGCTCATATTGGCCTTCTTCTGGTAATCTTAATCCAATATAGCGAAGCCCCTCTAAAAAACCAGCTAAAAACTTTGTGTCAATGTCAGTTAACGCTAATTCCCAAGCAGCCCGTAGATTTGTATATCGATAATATTTCAAGCTATTTGCTAGTAATGTTCCTTCACAAACATCTTTCAAATAGGTTATCATGCGCTCTGAGATTTGGTCTCGGGTTTCTAGCTGTTCATTTCCTTCTGCTATTTCTTGAGATATTTTCTTGCAACGTTTCTCAATAACAGTCAGTACATCCTTGATTGTGTATTCACGTGTTTCCAATTGCTTCATAAATGAATGTCTGTCCGAGATAATCGCAAGTTTTTTGACAAAAGCATCAATCGATTCATCTGTGTTAAATAATTCGTCTTGAGGCAATAAATCTATTGTTTGTGCTCTCCGAGAAAAATCTATCGATTTAATAAATAATGATGAAATATATTTCCAAAAGACTCTTTTTCTGCTCCTCGAATTTGGATACAACACCACGAATAATATCCCCGGATCTAATGTAACTTCTTTTGCGATATACGCAGGAAATGCAAGATCCTTTAAATTGTATTTCACAATCCGATCTTTCGTAATGTTGGGAACGTTTGTTCCTTTTATCTGCACGATAAATTTTTGCACTGGACGTCTATCAAGCTCAGGATCTGGGATTAACTCAAAATCACCATCAGTGTTTGGCACTTTATCATCTGCGTTAAAGCTGTCCGCTATTTTCCCGCCAGGAGCAAGCCAATCTTTTAAGGTTGCAACTGCACATCTGTCTTCTTCAGAATGTAGCGACCAATTCTTTATATGGTTGGTCAACACATCATCATTATTGACATTCATAAGATCTTGTTTATTCATAAATAACTCACCAAACCCTATAGATTATTAAAGCATAGCTGGAATACATAAACAAAACAGAGTCCAATTGACCGCCCCCTAAAAGTCAACAACGTATTTATTAGCGCAACTATATACGTTTTTTGTTCTGCTATATGAGGAAGTGCAATCCTGTTCTCTTCAATGTTTCCTAACATTTATATGGATTTACAGTTCCAATAAACTTTCCCTAATTGTGTTGCACCAAAATATTAATCAGCTTACCTTTGAAATCAAGCCGGAAATTGGTTTTTCATATCACAGGAAAATAATGGATCTATTATTTCGCATCCACGCCTATTTATGCCGGATGATCAATTGCATCAGTTCTTCAATCTTGTCAACAATACGTTACTGTTCAGCTAGTGGGGGGTGCTGAATTTGGCATGTTGTCAAGTAATCTTTATGGATTCGTTGTTAACCTGCGGTTCCAATAAAGGACTTTTTCCTGTTAGAGATAAAAAACTCGGATTTGAAAAACCATTATACTCAGATCCGTTTTTTTCATTGCTGCATAGTAAATCTGAGTAGGTTCCTTCGAGGAGTCAATTCCAACCACAAAGAAAAAAACACCGGGTTCTGTTGCAAATATTTTGATTATAACAGTGTCAAGATCATACGCTTGCAGTTCTACTGAATCGCGTAGCGTTTTCCCTTTGCACTGAAGACGAAACGAGCCCTTATAGTCTTTTTTTGATTTTTTGAATCATTGAAATCTTGATTTCTCCATCAAATATCATGTGCTTGTCCATCGTTGTGATCTCTGGAAAAAAGTAGTCTGTCTTTGCAACAGCCAGATTAACAGAAGACACCGTAATAAGTTCAATATCATCAGAAGGGATCATTTTTTCTCCATCTATAATTCCTACCTATCTACAAGTCTTTTTGCCGGAATCGTTATAAATGCATCATATTGGTTTTCGATTCCAGGCAAACAGCTCACAGTTGAGATAATGTCTTAAATGGAACTGAGGACGCTCTTTGTGCCAAATGATTCAAGAGAGAAAGCACGGATATCGCAATTATCCCCAGCGAAATCTGTAGGAACTGTAGTGCAATTCCAATGTTAGCATGCTATCGTCCTATCCTTTTCTTCCGAGCTTTGCCAACTCATTGCCGTTCTCTTCGCTCTAAAAGATTCATAATATTTTAAAAATGCTCTACGTGAGTCAATAGTTTTAATCTTATATAGCACATTTAAGAAGTCTCAAACCATGTTTATCATACTGACATTTGGACGTTTTTTCGTTAAACTATGGAAACACAGTTATACGTACTAATTATTCATTTCTCCAAAGAAACGGCTCATCCGATGTTCTACCGTACCGTCTTCAGAATGGGTAAAATAACTTACTACAACCTTTCCAGGATATTGATCAATAGATCCCTTGCATCTGGTGATAGCAACATAGAAAAGGCGCCGTTGTTCTTCAATATCTTTTCCGCTCATCGGAATCATGTTGTCTGTTGCGCTCATGATAATTACCATTTGGGCGCTTAGTCCTTTTGCCGCATGGAGGCTCATAATTCGCACCCGATCCGAGGCAGCGGCCGCTTCCGGTGAGAATACTTCGTCAAGAACCGCCTGTCGCACCGCATAAAGTCCATCTGATTGGAATTTCTCTTTGATTGCCCGGCGCAAAATGTCCGCGTAATCCTTTTCCTTTTCTCCAAGGGAATTAAAAAGCACGGTCGGATCGGTTCTTATTTTACTTAAAGATTTGGATATTTCCTTATAGCGCTCGATAATAGTGTAAGTGTATGGGATCGAAATTTCTCCAGAGGCACACTGTGCCAGTACTTGATGCAATCCACGCTTATCATTTACACAGTCAAGAATACGTTTGTAACTCAAAGCACGACGATTACTACTTCCATACCCAAGCAAGTAGCGCCATGAAATCAGATCGTCAGGAATCGCGGCTAAAGTGAGAAGAGATAAATTTTCTTGTACTACCTTATTTCCAAGAATTGCCCCCCGGAAACAAAATGCCGCTGGTATTCCTGCTTTCTGAAGTGTATCGTAAAGCTTTTTCCCTCTTTTCTTTGTTGCAGACAAGACAACAATTCGGCCATATCCAGTTTCCTTCGGTTTTGCCTTGTTCGCAAACGCTTCTATGTCACTACATCCTTGCAGGATTATTTCGCGTAAGTCATCAAGCTCTTTTGCGGGCGTTTCGGAACTGTTGGACTCACAGATTCCGTTTTGATTCTTGACCCCATGTTCATCAATAAATGAAATGAATTCTTTATCTATCCGGCCAGAATCTTTGCTACATTCAATCAGATTAGTCGCATACTCAACAATAATAGCTGGGCAGCGATGACATTCTGGGAATCGAATATCGTCGCAACCAGGGTGCTTCTCTATAAATTCACGGATTCCGGAAGGATTTGCGCCTTTGAATCCATAGATAGACTGATCGTCATCGCCAATAACGCAAAGTGTTCCTTCTTTTGAGGTAAGCAGCTCTACATACCATTGTTCGTCGGCATTTAAATCTTGATATTCATCTACTAAAACCTGATCATAGCTCAGACGCTCCCTTGCATCAGCGCTTTTGCTAAGGCGTTGACACACATACGGAATTAATCCATCAAAAACAAGCCCGTGATGTTGTTCTTGCCAATTATCCAGACTCTTTTTAAAACAAGCCTCCTCTTCTGTCGACGTAACCTCCGCACTTCGTCCAACGCATTGCTTCAGCAAGTCTTTTTTTCCACGAATCTTTCCAATCTTCGGCTCCAGATCTCGAAGCATGGTGTCCTTCTCAAAATCGAACATCCAGCGTTCGATCTTCTTTTCCTTTTTTAATTGTTCAAGGGCAAGGGCATGAAGTGTGGAGACTTTGACCTTATCCAGGCAAATGCCAGGATTACTCTTTGCAAGATCTTTAATATCGTTCCTCAGATCTTGTGCAGCTATACTGGTAAATGTCAAAACCAGGATTTTCTCAGGCGATACTCCTTTCTCCTTAACAACATTCAGAATTCTTCTCTTCATGCAGAAAGACTTGCCGGCTCCTGGCCCAGCGAGTACACGTATCCGTTTTTTTTCAGAATAGATAAATTGCTTTTGTGCTTCGGTCAGTTTTATTGCCATGTGGATCAATCCTCCTGTTTGTACTGCTGTGGCTTCAGGATAGAGCCGCCCCGCATTTTCTCCCAGTTCTAACCTGTTGTGTGTAAGGTTCTTTTGGTGGCTTCATTGTAATAATATAGTCGCAGCAACAGCCCCCATATGTCGATGCTACTCTGCAGCTGCTCTGGCATAAAAGTACTTCTCCTAATAGAGAACAATTTGCGTTTTCTTTCCGACATTTCCCCTTTTCCTCATTTTCAGAACGCATAGCGTCCCTAATCCTGTGCAAGATCTAATTCCGTCAACTCACATAGTTATTTTCCGCCTTTCTGCGAAAGGCACCGACGGGGTTATGAAACGCCGGGGTGCAATCGCTTGAAATGTTTGTTATACTATCCACGGGAAGATTCAGCATACTACAGAACCCGTGGAGATGAGTGGCGGGGCTGTATAGCGGCAACCCCGCATATGTATATGGTGTCGGTCGCCCGTAAAGGCATCAACGAATGGTGTAAACAAGTAACCCGTAAAC
>OCVV011352171.1_pt1 | contig 39503 bp, 32 predicted proteins | sample 1539721 | NCBI WGS metagenome assembly OCVV01 (sample SAMN02144230, study PRJEB22623) | gut metagenome | biome: sheep rumen | host: Ovis aries | place: New Zealand | reverse complement strand
AAGGTTGTTATCTATGGTGTTCGCTGTGGCGCTGTGGGACTTGCTAAGATGATAAACAACCAAATGCCTCAGCGCTATCATATTAACGGCTTTATGTCTCCTGATGGAGAACTGTCTGGAGGATATCTGATGGGCGCAAAAGTCATTGATGTTGATACAACTACAGTATCTTATCTAAAGGAAAACGATATAAAGGCAGTTTTTGTTTCACCGCTTCAAACAGATAAATTCCGTGAGGAAGAATCATTGGTAAATGAACTTATTGATGCAGGTATTAAGATTATAATGATGCCTCATCCTGAAGAGTGGGACGGTAAAACCGAGATAGAACAGGAACAACTGAAAGAAGTGGATATTGAAGACCTACTGCCACGTGACAAGATAGAAGTTGATATGGATGCTATTGGTGCTCTGCTAAAGGATAAGAAGATTCTTATTACTGGAGCAGCTGGCTCTATTGGCTCAGAGATTGTTCGTCAGGCAGCTGCATATCATCCCGATGAAATGATTCTCATAGATCAAGCAGAGACACCATCTCACGATCTTCGCCTGCTTATGGCAAAAGAATTTGCCTATATCAAAAGTGAGGTTATAGTGGCAAGTATAACCAACTGGGCATTTATGGAGAAAATCTTTTCAGAACATCGTCCTGATTATGTTTTCCATGCAGCTGCTTACAAGCATGTGCCTATGATGGAGGATAATCCTGCTATGGCGGTTCAGAACAATATTCACGGAACACGTATTATTGCTGATCTTGCTGTTAAGTATGGAACAAAGAAATTTGTTATGATTTCAACAGATAAGGCTGTTAACCCAACAAATGTTATGGGATGCTCAAAGCGTATCTGTGAGATTTATTGTCAATCGCTCAATAAAGCTATTGTTGAAGGAAAGGTAAATGGAGTGACACAGTTTGTTACCACACGCTTTGGCAATGTGCTTGGTTCAAATGGATCTGTAATTCCATTGTTCAAGGAACAGATTCGTCAGGGTGGGCCAATAACTGTAACACATCCGGATATTATTCGTTTCTTTATGCTTATACCTGAAGCATGTAAACTTGTTCTTGAGGCAGGAACAATGGGAAAAGGTGGCGAAATATTCCTATTTGATATGGGTAAACCTGTGAAAATTGTAAATCTTGCAAAGCGAATGATTGCACTTTCGGGAGCTAAGAATATAGATATCCAGTTCACTGGCTTGCGTGATGGTGAAAAACTATATGAAGAGGTGCTCTTTGATAAGGAAAACACCATATCTACCACCAATCCTAAAATCAAGGTAGCAAAGGTGCGAGAATATGATTATGCAACAGCTTGTAAGAATGAAGAAGAACTATTCGAACTCTCTCACAGTTTTGACGATATGGCTATTGTTCGTAAAATGAAGAATATTGTGCCAGAGTACAAGTCAAAGGTGAGTAAATATGAAGCTATTGATCATGAGATAGAAGAAGCAGAGAAAAAAGCAGAAGGCGGTAAAGCAATGTTTCGTGCTTTGAAGACTTTCTTCTTCTGATATCTCATCAAAAATAATAAAACTGCAGATTTAAACAAAGTCTGCAGTTTTGTTGCTTAATGAAAAATACAACATCGTAATTTGTAGCTATTAACTAAACCTATACAATAGATTATGCGTTTTTGCCAAACACTAACTCTTAAGGATGATCCTGAGTTGATAAGAAAGTATATTGAAGTGCACAAACACGTGTGGCCCGAGATTATAGAAGGGCAACATCAGGTGGGAATCTTGTCAATGGAAATATATGCTCATGGAAATCAGCTTTTTATGGTTGTTGAAACATGTGATGACTTTGATTGGGAACGCGATATGGCTCGATTGGCTACTCTTCCTCGACAGGCAGAGTGGGAAGCTTATGTAAGTCAGTTTCAGGGATGTGACGCAAATGCTACCTCGGCAGAGAAATGGCTGTTGATGGATAAAATCTTTGATTCGGAAAAATGAAAACACTAGAGAAAAAATATATACTGCCTTTTGTTCTTGTAACCTCACTTTTTCTATTGTGGGGACTTGCAAACAATATGACCGACACCCTCCTTGCTGCTTTCAAGCGCATTATGAATATGTCTGATGCACAAACAAGTCTTATTCAGTTTGCTTTCTACGGCAGTTATTTCTGTTTTTCATTGCCTATAGCTCTTTTGATTCGTAAGAGAAGTTATAAGTCGAGCATTATTTTCGGACTATTGCTGTATGCAACAGGCGCTATTCTTTTCTTTCCTGCTGCAAAGATTGCCAGCTACTCCTTTTATCTCATAGCTATATATATTATGGCGGGAGGTTGTAGTGTACTCGAAACAACAGCAAATCCTTATATTCTTAGTATGGGGGCACCTGAAACAGCTACAAGAAGACTTAATATTGCACAGAGTTTTAATCCTATAGGTTCTATCCTTGGTATACTTCTAAGCAAGTATTTTATTCTTGATGATATTAGTCTATATTCTATTAGTGGAACTTATGCCAGTTTGGGGGCTGTACTTCTTTTCCTTCTTATTGTTATTCTCTTTGTCAATATGCCAATAGGAAGGGATAATGGGGAGTTGGATAGTGTTAGAGCAACTTTTCGTAGGCTATTTGCAAATAAATTATATCGCAGAGGTGTAGTTGCTCAGTTCTTCTATGTAGGAGCACAGATAGGAGTGTGGAGCTTCACTATCCGCATAATAATGCAAGAGTTTAATATTCTTGAAGCTGAGGCAAGTAACATCTATCTTATAACTATCGTAGGCTTCTGCCTTTCGCGTTTTATTTATACATGGCTCATGAAATGGGTTAGCCCGTCTAAACTGCTTTTAGCAGGTGGATGTCTCTCAACTCTTATGTCTTTAACAGTTGTTTTCACAGCAGGAACAGGTTGGGTGATGATGACTGCACTTGTTCTAATAAGTGTTTTCATGAGTTTGATGTTCCCAACTATCTATGGCATAGCCCTTGGAGATATAAATAATGGCAGTCACCCTGAGGATTCCAAGATAGGAGCAAGTGGCCTTATAATGGCAATTCTGGGAGGCGCTATTCTTACACCTATTCAGGGATTAATATCTGACGCAACAAATATCTATTGTTCATATATAGTTCCAACAATAAGCTTTGTGGTTGTTACATGTTATGCTATGTATGCCACAAGAAAGCAATAAAATAAATATGAAAAAAGTATTCGTTTCTGGTTGTTACGACCTTCTTCATTCGGGTCATATTGAATTCTTTCATCAAGCATCGCAATATGGTGAACTTTATGTAGGTATAGGTTCTGATGCTACATATTTAGAGTATAAGCATCGCAAACCTTTGTTTCCTCAAGAAGAACGCCTCTTTATGGTTAGCAATATCAAGGCTGTGAAGAAAGCCTATATCAATGAAGGTAGGGGAATAATAGATTTTCTTCCAACTCTTGATATTGTTAAACCCGACATTTTTGTTGTTAATGCAGAAGGAGGTTCTGACGAAAAACGTAGGATATGTGCTGAAAGAGGTATAGAGTATATTGAACTACAGCGCACTCCACATGAAGGACTCAAGGCTCGTTCTTCTTCATCGCTCAAAGCTGAACTGAATAAAGCTGACGACTCTGTTGAAGAAACTACTGGCATACCTACTCGTCTTGATCTTGCAGGAACATGGATTGATCAGCCTTATGTAAGTCAATATCATCCTGGATGGGCTATAACTATATCCCTTGAACCAACTTTTGAAGTGCGAGATCGTTGTGGACTATCAACATCCACTCGCAAGGTTATTCAGAAGATATGGCCTGTGCGCCTTCCTAAGATGGATCCTGAGATGCTTGCACGTCTTGTTTTCTGTTTTGAGAACAATCCAGAACGTCATGATGGTATTATTTCTGGTGCTCAGGATGCTATTGGTATCTGTGTGCCAGGGCTTTGCCGGCATTATTACGACAATAATTTCTGGCCTTCCAAGATGGAGAGCACTCAGGATGAGATGACACTTCGTTTTCTTGAAAAGCATCTTGTAATGGTACCTATGGAGCCACGTCGGCCGGGGTGTAGTGTTGTAGAGGGTAAGGATATCACTCCAAATAAAGTGGCAGCTCTTGCAAAAGCTGCTGATGATTGCTGGAATGCAATTATAAACCACGATCTCAATGCTTTCGCACAGGCTTATAAGGCTTCTTTTAATGCCCAGGTGGCAATGTTCCCAGGTATGGTAACACCTGTAAATAATGGTAAGCCAGAGGCTGTTGTGCTGCCATATATCGATAAGTATTCACAAATGTCTGATGTGCTTGCTTGGAAAATGCCTGGAGCTGGTGGAGGAGGATATCTTGCTCTTGTTGTTGATGATGCTACTGTTTTTGCATCTAAACATCCTGAGGCTATAGAGTTAAAAATAAGGCGATAAACTTTTGTAATCTATATAAATAGCAAAAGTTGTAATCGGTAATATTCTGTAAGGCTTTTTCCGAACAAAGCTTTTGTTTTCTTAGTTAGGTAAATTTTTCTGCCTAACTAGGAAAATATTTTTTGTTAGTAGGGAAGTAAAAATTCTGTAGTTTAAGAGGTTTATTAAATAATATGAGATGTAACTTTCTTTTACTTTGTTTTCTTGGCTTTTATGCAAGAATGCAAATATAATTTGGGACGAAACTAAAATTTTTGGAAATATATAGACATGGTTTCGGAAAAAATGGCTAAATTTGCAATTATGTGATTAATAAAGGTCGTATGGCGAAGTAATGCTATATAAAGTGACATGAAAAACGGAATGCGACTTTAGAACGAAACCTATTAGTGACTGAAAATAAAAAAAACAAAATAAATGATGAGAAAGTTTTTATTCGTTTTTGCCTTGAGCTTGATGACGCTTGGTACATCGGCTCAGATTCAGGAGGGAGCAAAACTTGATAACAGGACTGCTACTCTTGATAAGGGTAAGGGAACAGATGATCAGGAACTTACTACTGGTAAGGTGGATTTGGAAGCAAAGAATGACCTTAAAAAGGATTCTGAGAAAAATGAAACAAATAGGGCCAAAAGGGTCTTTGGTAGAGACATTTTCAACAATAAGCTTTTGAGCTTTGAACCTAATATGAATATTGCTACTCCAAGCAATTATGTACTGGGACCAGGTGATGTTGTTGTTATCAATATCTATGGTGGTAGTCAGAGCGAAAACGAATATACTATCAGCAACGAAGGTACAGTAACGGTACCAGGATATGGTCCAATAAATTTAAGTGGTTTGACTGTTGCTGGGGCTAATGCTAAATTGAAGAGCACTTTGGGAAAGAGATATAGAAGCAGTAGTATGAAGACTTCTGTTAGCTCTACACGTAGCATTCATGTGAATGTGATGGGTGAAGTTAAGGTACCGGGAACATACACTTTGAGTGCTTTTGCTACTGTTTTTCATGCATTGTATATGGCAGGTGGTATAAATGATCTTGGAACACTCCGTAACATTAAGGTTTATCGCAACGGCAGAGAGGTGAGTGTGGTTGATGTTTACCAATATATCATGAATGGTAGATTGGCAGGAAATATACGTTTGCAGGATAATGATGTGGTTATTGTTAGTCCTTTCGATTGTCTTGTAGAGATAACTGGTGCTGTGAAACGACCAATGACTTATGAAATGCGCAAAACTGATGATGTGGCAACTATTCTTAATTATGCTGGTGGGTTTGCAAACAATGCCTATAAAGAGCAGTTGCGCTTGCAGAGATATAACGGTACAGGACGTCAGGTATATACTGTTGGCAAAGATATTATGAACACTACCAAACTTATGGATGGTGATGTGCTGAGCGTTGATTCTATGCTCGACAGATACGAGAACATGGTTGAGGTGAAGGGCGCTGTCTTTCGTCCAGGAATGTATCAGTTGGGCAAGGATGGGGTAAACACTATTCGCCAGTTGATTATTACTGCACAAGGACTTACAGAAGACGCATACCCAAAACATGTTGTTATTCATAGACTGAAGGATGATCGTACAAAGACAGTTATTGCTATTGACTTGAAGGCAGTAATGGATGGCAAAGAGCCTGATGTTACATTGAAGAACGAGGATGTGGTGTTTATTCCTACAGAAGCAGAGAAAACTAAGGTTCGCACACTTACTATAAGTGGTGAAGTGCAGTTTCCTGGTACTTACGAATATGCAGAACACCAAACAATTGAAGATTTCATTGTTCAAGCTGGAGGCTTGACAGATGCTGCATCAACTGCAAAAGTAGATGTTGCTCGCAGAGTTCTTAACCCTTCGGCAACTCAGGATGGTGAGGAGATTGCAAAAACATATAGCTTCACTCTCCAGAATGGACTTATCATCAATAAAGAGGCAGATTTCTTCCTTGAACCATACGATCAAGTGTATGTGAGAAGAAGTCCTGGTTTTGAGGAACAGAGAAATGTTACAGTAACAGGTGAGGCTGTGTTCCCAGGCGATTATGCTATGTCTCGAAAAGATATGCGTCTCAGCGATCTTGTTAAGAGAAGTGGAGGTCTTACTGCTTTTGCATACGCTAAGGGCGCTAGAATAGAACGCAAACTTACTAAGGACGAACGAATACGAATTCAAAATGTTCTTAAAGCCATAGAACATCAGAATAGCCGTAAGGATACGGTAAGAATCGAACCTGAAGATTTGGGAGATACTTATTATGTGGGAATCTCATTAGATAAGGCTCTTGCTAATCCTGGCTGTGCCGAGGATATTGTGCTTCGTGAAGGAGATAAACTGTTTATCCCAGAATATAACCCAACAGTAAGAATTTCAGGTGATGTGATGTATCCAAATACAGTATCATATGTACCAGGAAAGAAAGTGAACTATTATATTGATATGGCGGGTGGTTATGGAAATCTTGCTCGAAAGAAAAAAGTATTCATAGTATTGCAAAATGGTCGTGTAAGCACTAGAGCTAAGGATGTAGATGCTGGCTGTGAAATCATTGTCCCAAGTAAGCCTGATAAAAAGCCATTTGATCCTTCACGAATCTTGGGTATGAGTACAACTTTTGCATCATTGGCAACTATAATTGTTGCTTTAACAAAAAAATAGTTAGGAACATGAACGAAAATATTAAGAATATAGAATCTGTAGAGGAAGAGAACGGTATTGATTTTGGTGCTATTTGGCTAGCAATCAAGAAGCAATGGAAAATTTATGCTATTGTGGTACCTACTTTTATGGTGCTTGGAGTGGCATATTCCTTGAATAAGGTGAACTACTACACAAGTAAAGTTATGCTTGCTCCTGAAGCTAATGCATCGTCTGGTACAGGAGGTGGACTTGCGTCTTTGGCAAGACGATTCGGGGTTGGAGCTTCTCGTTCTGCAAATAATGGACAGGATGTGGATGCTATTGTGCCAGATCTTTATCCAGACCTTATTAATTCTGTTGATTTCAAGACTAAGCTCTTTGAGGTAACTGTTCACCATCGACACAGAAAAGACTATATGCCATACTATAACTATCTGCTAAGATATCAGAAAAGGGGATGGTTTAGTAAAATGATAGGAAAGAGAACAGATACGTTGAGAATAGATCCTATTAATCCTTTTGAACTTACAAAAAGACAGACTGCTATTGCACAGAGAATCAACAGAAATGTAGTATGTGATGTTGACAAGAAAACTGGTGTTATAACTATTACTGTTACTGATCAGGATCCATATATCTCTGCTTGTATGGCAGACTCGGTGAAGAGCCGATTGCAGAAGTTCATTACTGACTATCGTACAGAAAAAGCACGCAGAGACTTAGCATATCAAACAAAACTGTTTAAGGAGGCTAAAGCAAAATATGTTGCTGTAAGAAAGAAATATATTGATTATAGTGATGCCAATCAAGAGATCGTATTGGAAAGCGTACGTTCTAAACTTGAAGATCTTGAAAACGACATGCAACTGAAATATAATAGCTATACCGCTTTGGTTGCTGCTGTAGAAAATGCACAGGCAAAGGTTCAGGAAGTTACTCCTGCTTTTACCACTTTGCAGAGTGCTACTGTTCCTGTTCGCAAGTCTGGTCCTGGAAGATCAAAGATATGTTTGGTGTTTATCTTTGTGGGTGGGCTGATTTCAACTTTTGCAGCATTATGGCGTGAAAATCAGATTAAGTCTCTGTTTGGAATATTCTAATCTATGTTCCTTTCTACTGGAGAAATTATTGGTAAAGTAAAGAACCAAAATGAGTGAAATGAAAAAAATACTGTTCTGCTTGATGACTATGCTCTTGTTGTCGCTTACGGGGTATGCCCAGATGAGTGACGACAAGGTCATGGAGTATATCAAGACATCGCTGCAATCAGGAAAAACTCAAGGACAGATTACTGCCCAACTTATGCAGAAAGGTGTGCAGATAGAGCAGATCAGACGAATAAGAAATAAGTACAAGTCGGACATTTCTCAAGCAGGATTAACAAAAAGAGCAGATGCGGCTGTAGAGAAGTTTTCTAGTAAAAAAAATACTCCTGTTACCAAAGACACTCGCAGGCAGGAGATGACCGCAGGAAGAGTGCAGGGAGATGCTGCTGCCATGCAAACTGACGACTCGTATGTTAGAATGATGCGTGATGAAGAGGTGGAGAAGGCTATCGCCGAGGAGGAAACAGCACAAAGCGTCAGCGATAACAAAGGAAAGAGAGTCTTTGGTAGAGATATTTTCAACAACAAACTCTTGAGTTTTGAACCGTCAATGAATATTGCGACTCCAAGTGACTATGTACTTGGACCTGGAGATATCGTAATAATAAATATCTATGGCGGTTCACAAAGTAGCAACAAATATGTTATCTCGAACGAAGGAACTGTAACGGTACCAGGATATGGCCCAATAGATTTGAGTGGGCTTACCGTGGCTGGAGCTAATGATAAATTGCGTCACACATTAGGAAGTCGTTTTGAGAGTTCTGAAATAAAAACCTCTGTGAGCAAAACGAGAAGCATTCGTGTTAATGTAATGGGAGAAGTGCGTGTTCCTGGAACATACACGTTAAGTGCTTTTGCTACAGTCTTTCATGCTTTATATATGGCAGGAGGAATCAATACACTTGGTACTCTGCGTAATATTAAGGTGTATAGGGGCGGTAGATTGATTACAGTTGTTGACGTATATGAATACATCATGAACGGAAGACTGGCTGGAAATGTGCGCCTTCAGGATAATGACGTTATCATTATCAGTCCTTATGATTGTCTTGTGGATATTACTGGTGCCGTAAAACGCCCTATGTGTTACGAGATGAGACGTAACGAAAGTGTTAGCACTTTGTTAAAATATGCCGGAAGTTGGTCTAACTATGCTTACAAGAAACAGGTTAGAATACTTCGTGTCAATGGTGAACAGAAGCAGGTGTTCAATGTCGATGAGTTTGATATGAGCAGTTTCAAGGTAATGGATGGAGATGCGGTGAGTGTTGACTCTATCCTCGATAGATATGAGAATATGGTTGAGGTTAAGGGAGCCGTTTTCCGTCCCGGACTGTATCAGTTGGGTGCTCAGATCACTACAGTTCGCTCATTAGTGGAACAGGCACAGGGACTTACTGAAGATGCCTATGCAAAGCATGCTGTTATTCACAGACTTAAGAACGACCGTACAAAGACTGTTATAGCTCTTGATCTTGAAGCGATAATGAATGGTGATGAGGCAGATATTCCTTTGAAGAATGAGGATGTACTCTTTATTCCTACTGAGGCTTCTAAAACAAAGCTGAGAACGCTTAGCATTCATGGTGAGGTGAGATTCCCTGGAACATACGAATATGCAGAACACCAAACTATAGAGGATTTTATTGTTCAAGCGGGTGGGTTAACAGATGCTGCTTCAATAGCTAAAATTGATGTTTCACGAAGAATTCTTGATCCAACAGCCACCACGGCTTCAATGGTTCTTGCTAAGACCTACACTTTTAAACTTGAGAATGGATTAATCATCAATAAGAATGATGACTTTTTCCTTGCCCCTTATGATGAAGTGTACGTAAGGAAAAGTCCAGGATTCGAGGTTCAGCGCCATGTAACAATTGATGGTGAAGCAAATTTTCCTGGTGACTATACAATCACATATAAGAATATGCGATTGACGGAATTAGTGAAGATGGCAGGTGGACTTACAAAAAATGCCTATGTTCGTGGTGCACGTATCCTGCGTGTGATGAATGATGAAGAGAAGATACGGCGCAATGCCATATACTTAATATCGGAGCATAATTTAAGTAAAAAGGATTCTGTTAAACTAAGCGGTTTACAGATGGATGATGCATATTATGTTGGTATTGATTTAGAAAAAGCTTTAAAAGACAGCCTTTGTGCTGAGAACATCACATTGCGTGAGGGTGACAGATTGTTTATTCCAGAGTATAATCCTACAGTGAGAATATCAGGTGATGTTATGTATCCTAATTCTGTTGCTTTTGAACCAGGAAAACCTTTGAGCTATTACATAAAGCAAGCGGGTGGTTATGGTCATAGAGCTCGACAAAAACGAACCTTTGTGGTGTATCAAAACGGGAAGGTTGGAGATAAAAACTCAACTATAGAAGCTGGAAGTGAAATTGTTGTGCCCAGCAAGCCTGAATACAAAGGCTTATCTGTTGGTAATATCTTAGGTATTGTTACTGCCGTATTGTCTTTCGCTACAATTATGATTTCTGCGTTTAAATAATGATTGATAAGAAAATGAGAAAATTTGAAGATATAAAAATAGCTGTAGCCGGTACAGGCTATGTTGGATTGAGCCTTGCTACATTGTTGGCTCAGCATCATCAGGTAATAGCTGTTGATGTGATAGCAGAGAAAGTTGATAAAATTAATAATAAAATCTCTCCAATCCAGGATGATTATATAGAGAAGTATTTGGCAGATGATAGCCTTCTTCCTTATGTAGGAAAGGTGAATCCTAATGGAGGTGCTTCCCTTGTGGCTACATTAGATGGAGCTACTGCTTATAAAGATGCCGACTTCATTATTATTGCTGCGCCAACAAACTATGATCCGGTTAAGAACTTTTTTGATACCCATCATATAGAAGATGTAATAGACCTTGTGTTGAGTGTTAATCCCGATGCTGTGATGGTGATAAAAAGTACAATCCCTGTGGGTTATTGTGAGAGTTTGTATAAGCGATATGGGAAGAACCTGAAACTGCTGTTTTCACCAGAGTTCCTTCGTGAGAGCAAGGCTCTGTACGATAATTTAAATCCAAGCAGAATTATTGTTGGATCGCCAAAAGACGAACTGTCTGCTCATGCAGAAGAACTCCATGAGGCAGCAAAAACATTTGCTGCACTATTGCAGGAGGGGGCTATTAAAGAGAATATTGCCACCTTATTTATGGGAGTAAAGGAAGCAGAAGCTGTTAAATTGTTTGCCAACACCTACCTTGCTCTGCGTGTGAGCTATTTCAATGAGTTGGATACCTATGCCGAGGTAAAAGGATTAGATTCTAAAGCAATAATAGAAGGTATTGGACTTGACCCTCGTATAGGAACTCATTACAATAACCCAAGTTTCGGATATGGTGGCTATTGCTTGCCAAAAGATACTAAGCAACTTCTTGCCAACTATGCTGATGTACCTCAAAATATGATGAGTGCTATTGTAGAGAGCAATCGCACTCGAAAGGATTTTATTGCTGATGAGGTTCTGAGAAAGGCTGGCTGGTATGATTATAGCACAAATAATCAGTATGATGGTTCTAAGGAAGAGGTCACAGTGGGCGTTTTCCGTCTTACAATGAAAAGTAATTCAGATAATTTTCGTCAGAGTGCTATTCAGGGAATAATGAAACGTGTCAAAGCAAAGGGTGCTCATGTTATAATATATGAGCCAACGCTTGAAGATGGCAGTTCATTCTTCGGTTCTAAGGTGGTTAACAATCTTGAACTCTTCAAAAAGCAGTCTGATGCTATCATAGCGAATCGCTATGATTCTTCTCTTGATGATGTACATGAAAAGGTATATACAAGAGATATATTCCGAAGAGACTGATAGCTTTTGCAGAAAGTGGTATTTATGCCACTTTCTACTTAGCTTTTAAATAATCTGCCTATGATACACTTTATTTTGATGCTGGCAAATGTTGGCGAAATGACAAATGGTGCCGTTAAAATGGCAAGTTATGATCCGCATGGATGGACACTATCTATAGTGGCTGTTAGTGTGGTGTTTACAGGACTAATACTTCTATTTTTCGTGTATTCGCTTTCTGGAAGAATATTCACGAAAGTTGCTATGCCTAAAATTAAGCATAGAATGAAAAAGAGAAGATGTGAAGAGAATGCAGAAGTGGCGGCAGCTATAGCTTTAGCATTGGATATGGAATGTAGAGAAACTGATGTCGCTGCTATTACTACTGCTTTACATCTGTATCTTACAGATTGTCCTCATGATATAGAGCCGGATAAGATAACAATAATTCCACGGAAAACATCATGGAATGATAGAACGGTTGCGCTTTATAGTTCAAAACTGTAGAAGGCGACAATAATACTTGCAATAATATCGTTTAACAAAATAATTATAAGGCATGAAAACATATAATCTGAACATCAATGGACATGACTATGAAGTTGTGGTTAACTGTGTAGAAGACAATGTTGCGAAAGTAACAGTTAATGGAGTAGAATACGATGTGGTATTAAACAACAAGAAACCTTTAGCTATGAATATGGCTGAAGGTGATAAAGCAAGCGTTGACTCTTTTGCATCAGAAAAAGCGTTGAGTGATGAAGTGAAAAAAGAGGAGTCGTTGAGTACAGCCAACAAATCAGAAGCAACATTAGGGGATACTTCGAAATTGGAAGTTGTTACAAGTCCGCTTCCAGGTGTAGTTCTTGAGATATGTGTTAAGGAGGGGGATGTAGTGAAAGAAGGACAGAAACTCCTTGTTCTAGAGGCTATGAAAATGGAAAATGCTATTATGGCAGAAAAAGATGGCGTTGTTAGAAAAATTCACGTAAGTCAAGGAGAATCTGTATTGGAAGAGGCAGCTTTGATAACCATAGGATAGGCTTATGAACAATATTATAGAGAGTTTGATGCAGTTTTGGGAGTTCACAGGATTCGCCAACTGTACATGGCAACACATTGTGATGATTGTGATTGGTATCACGTTTATCTATCTTGGTATTGCAAAGAAGTGGGAGCCGATGCTTCTTGTTCCTATTGGTTTTGGTATGCTGGTTGGAAATATTCCATTATTCTTTGATGCACAGGGAGTGGGGCTTCGTGTGGGCGTGTATGAGGATGGTTCTGTGTTGAACATTCTTTATTCGGGCGTACGACAAGGCTGGTATCCTCCTTTAATATTTCTTGGTATAGGAGCTATGACCGATTTCTCTGCTCTTATATCGCAACCTCGATTGATTTTGATAGGTGCTGCAGCTCAGATGGGTATATTTGGTGCCTATCTTATGGCTTTGTATTTAGGGTTTCTGCCAAATGAAGCAGGAGCAATAGGTATTATTGGTGGTGCTGATGGACCAACTGCTATATTCCTTAGTTCTAAGTTGGCACCCGAATTGATGGGAGCTATTGCTGTATGTGCTTATTCGTATATGGCGCTTGTGCCTGTTATTCAGAAACCTATAATGAAGTTACTTACAACCGAGGAAGAACGTAAAATACGTATGGCTAAGCCACGTGTTGTTAGTCAGAAGGAAAAGATTATATTTCCTGTTGTTGGTTTCCTGTGTACGGCATTTTTAGTACCTTCTGGTATTCCTTTGTTGGGTATGCTTTTCTTTGGTAATCTGCTAAAGGAATCGGGAGTTACAAGGCGACTTGCCAATACTGCAAGCAACTCATTGATAGATGTTATAACCATACTGATTGGCTTAACTGTTGGAGCTTCAACACAAGCAGATGTGTTTGTGAGCACTCGAAGCATAATGATTTTCTGTTTAGGATTGCTTTCGTTCATAATAGCCACAACTACAGGAGTGCTGTTTGTTAAGTTGATGAATTTGTTCTGTAAGGAGGGCCACAAGATTAATCCTCTTATTGGCAATGCTGGCGTTTCCGCAGTTCCTGACTCTGCTCGTGTGTCAGAAGTAGTGGGACTTGAAACTGATCCAGGCAATCACCTTCTAATGCATGCAATGGCACCAAATGTGGCAGGAGTAATAGGTTCTGCTGTAGCAGCTGGAATATTGCTGGGGTTTCTTACATAGTTATGAGTTAGTGTTACTTGTGCCATAATGCCAAACACACAAAAAAAGTATGATACTTATGTGCAAAAAACATGATGTTTATGCCTCATAAGTATCATACTTTTTTCTCCTCTCATTCTTTCAATCTTCTAATTCTCAAATCTTCATTCTCTAATCTACTAATTTCCAAATCTCTCAGATTAAACTTCCAATCTGATAAACAAGGGCAGAAACAATCCATGCAAGGGCTGTAGTGTATAGGGCTGCAAAAAGAGCCCATTTCCAACTACCTGTTTCACCTTTGATAGCTGCTATGGTAGCAATGCAGGGGAAATATAGTAGAACAAATAGCAAGAAGCAGAAGGCTGTTAGACTGTTGATACTGTTGTCGTTGGCAATAGCGTTTTCATCGCCATACAAAACACCTATTGTAGAAGCTACAATCTCTTTTGCTCCAATTCCTGAAACGAGACCTACATCAAGTTTCCAGTTGAATCCCTGTGGAGCAAATATTGGTTCAATAGTTTTACCCATCTGTCCTATATAGCTTTGTTCAAGCTGCTGTTGATGTTGAAGCGACTCGTTGTGTGGAAAATAGCCTAATGCCCAGACAATAATGCTGGCTACAAGGATAATGCCACCCATCTTTTTAAGATACTGTTTGCCTTTTTCCCATGTGTGGCGACAAACAGCTTTCGTTGTAGGGAAACGATATGGAGGAAGCTCCATAACAAAAGGAGTGTCTTCGCCTTTCACCATGAACTTTGTGAATATCTTACTCATGATAACAGCCATGATAATGCCTGTTAGATAGAGTCCCATCATAATGAGTGACTGATATTTCACAGCGAAGAACGAACCAATAATCATCACATATATAGGAATGCGTGCCTCACAACTCATGAGAGGCAGAATGAGCATTGTTACTATTCGTGAGCGTCGGCTCTCAATAGTGCGTGTAGCCATTACCGCAGGAACATTGCATCCGAAACCCATTATGAGTGGTATGAATGATTTGCCATGTAGTCCCATCTTGTGCATTATCTTATCCATGATAAATGCCGCACGAGCCATATATCCACTATCTTCCATAAACGAGATGAAGAAGTATAGAATAAGAATCTGTGGTAGGAAAACAATTACAGAACCAACACCTCCTATAACTCCATCTGTAAGCATATCCTTTACAGGTCCAGCAGGAAGGTTCTTACCGATAAAATCTCCTAATAGAGCAATACCGTCTTCAATCCATTCCATAGGGTAGGCACCAAGCACAAAGGTGGCTGTGAACATAATACATAGCATTATGAGGAATATAGGGAATCCTACATATTTATTGGTCATGATGCTGTCAAGAACATGAGTAATTTGGTAAGTATCCTTTTCATGTCCAGGGGTGTATTCTGCTTCTTTTAGTGCACCATGTATAAAACCGTATTTTGCATCCATGATAGCTGTTTCGCTATCCTGTAGGGTTTCTTCCTTTACACGTAATGCAGCCTGATCGCGATGTTCAAAAATCTCTTTTGCATCGGGCATGGTCTGTATGTAGCGTTCAACATCTTTGTCTCTTTCCAGCAGTTTGATGGCAAGATAGCGAGTTGAGTAGCGTTGTCGCACATCGTTTTCTTTCTTCAGGTGGTCTTGAATCTCTGCGATACCGTTTTCTATCTCGTGTCCGTGGTTGATGTGTATATGGCGATAATGTGGGTCTTCGTCTTCCTGCATTTCATAAATCTTTATTATTTCGTGGAAGAGATTCTCAACACCGCGTCCGTTAGTGAAAACAGTAGGTATCATTGGAATACCAAAAAGAGAGCCCAACTTGTCGTAATCTACATTGTCGCCTCGTTTTTCTGTTTCGTCAAACATATTGAGTGCTACCACCATTTTGATGTGCATATCAATAAGTTGAGTGGTGAGATATAGATTGCGTTCAAGATTACTTGAGTCAATGACATTTATAACGATGTCTGGTGTGTGTTCTATGAGTTGCTTGCGCACATAGAGTTCTTCAGGCGAATAGGCAGAAAGACTGTATGTGCCAGGAAGGTCAACAAGATTAAACTCATATCCTTCATATTCAGCATGACCAACCTTGGCGTCAACGGTAACACCACTATAGTTTCCCACTCGTTCGTGAGCACCTGAGGCAAAGTTGAAAAGCGAAGTTTTACCACAGTTTGGGTTTCCAACAAGAGCTACATTTATTGTTCGCCTACGATGTTCGGCTTCAGCCTGCAGCATCTTGTCGTCAGAGTCGTTGCTTTCGGCAAATTCCATGAGGGGTTCTTTCTCTCCTGTAGTTTCTTCTTGTTTGCGCTTTCGTGCTTCGGCAAGTGAAACAACTTCTATCTGATCGGCTTCACTATGACGTAGGGAAACTTCGTACCCCATAATACGATATTTGACAGGATCTCTAAGAGGAGCGTTGAGTAGCACTTCAACCTTCTTGCCCTTTATGAATCCCATCTCTATGACACGCTTACGAAAACCGCCATGTCCTGAGACTTTGACGATAACGCCTTTGTCGCCTGTTTGTAATTCGCTTAATTTCATACTGCAAAGTTACTAAGAATTTATTGCAACTTTATTGCAAATATCCCCATTTTGGACTAATTACCTAAAAATGGGGATATAGAGTGTTGTATTTTGCTTATGTTTAAAGCTTTTCTGCAAGGAATTTTCCTGTGAAGCTGTTTTTGTTCTTGATAATATCTTCGGGAGTTCCTGAGCAGACAAGGTTTCCTCCCTTGTTGCCACCTTCTGGTCCAAGGTCTATTACATAGTCGGCACATTTTATAACATCCATATTATGCTCTATGACAAGTATGGTGTGTCCTCTTTCGATGAGTGCATTAAAAGCATCAAGAAGTCGCTTAATGTCATGGAAATGCAAACCAGTTGTAGGTTCATCGAATATAAAGAGTGTAGGCTCTTGTTTTTCCTGTCCTATGAAATAGGCTAATTTCACGCGTTGGTTTTCGCCACCTGAGAGGGTTGATGAGCTTTGTCCGAGTTTTATGTAGCCTAATCCTACGTTCTGAAGTGGAGTGAGTCGGTTTACTATGGCTTTTTGCTTGTGTTCTGTGAAGAATGTGATAGCTTCCGAAACCGTCATATTCAAAACATCGTTAATGTTTTTTTCATGAAAGCGAACATCAAGAATGTCGTGCTTAAAGCGTTTGCCATGGCATGCCTCACATGTAAGTTCTATATCAGCCATGAACTGCATCTCTATAGTGATGGTTCCTGCGCCTTTACACTCTTCACAGCGTCCACCTTCTGTGTTGAAAGAGAAATATTGTGGAGTGAATCCCATTTGTTTTGCCAATGGTTGTTCTGCAAATAGGCTGCGAATGGCATCGTATGCTTTAACGTATGTAGCAGGGTTTGATCGTGTTGACTTTCCTATAGGGTTTTGGTCAACAAATTCCACATGCTTGATCTTTTTCCAGTCGCCTTTTAATTCAGAGTATTCTCCTGGGATATCAGCCACTTCATTTAGATGGCGTTTTAGGGCAGGGTAGAGTGTGCCCTTGATAAGTGATGATTTACCAGAGCCTGATACACCTGTAACAACAGTAAACACGTTGAGTGGTATTTTTACGTCTATACCTCTAAGGTTGTTCATGCGTGCTCCTGTGAGTTCTATAGCCATGTTCCATGAACGTCGGCTTGATGGAACGGCAATTTCCTCAGCACCTGTAAGATACTTTATGGTGTATGAACGAGGATGTTTCTCAAGAAGTTTTGCGCGTATTTCCTTGTTGCGTGCATCTTTTATTTCTGATGCTTCTCCCTGATATACTATTTCTCCACCAAGGTTACCTGCATCAGGACCTATGTCGATGATGTAGTCGGCAGCCTGCATGATTTCCTCATCGTGTTCTACAACTACTACTGTGTTGCCCAGCTGCTGCAGTTGTCGGAGTACTTTGATAAGTCGGTCGGTGTCTCTACTGTGCAAACCGATACTTGGCTCATCAAGTATGTATAGTGAGCCCACGAGTGATGATCCAAGTGATGTAGTAAGGTTTATGCGTTGGCTTTCTCCACCTGAAAGAGAATTGCTCTGTCGGTTGAGTGTGAGATAGCCAAGCCCTACTTCTACGATGAAGTTTATTCTATTTTTAATTTCTATGAGCAGGCGTTTTGATACCTCGGTGTCGTGCTCATCAAGTTGCAGATTGTCGAACCATTCTTTTAGGTTGTTGATAGGCATGTCAACAAGTTCGTTGATGTTTCTGTCGGCAATCTTCACCCATGATGCTTCCTTGCGTAGTTTTGTGCCATGGCAATCGGGGCAGCATGTGCGTCCACGATAGCGACTAAGCATAACGCGATATTGTATCTTGTATTGATTTTCCTTGAGCATTTGGAAGAAGGCGTCTATGTTTACCTGTTCGTGTGCATCAAGGTTCTTTTCTGAAGGAAGTCCATGCCAAAGCATGTCTTTCTCTTTTTGTGTGAGTTCAAAATATGGTTTGAAGATAGGGAAGTTGTCTTTTGCTGCTCGACGAATGAATTCCTTGAGCCATATTCCCATTTTTTCTCCATGCCAGCATTGCACGCAACCATCGTACACGCTTAGTGATGTGTTGGGTATGACAAGTTTTTCGTCGATACCTATTACGTGTCCGAAACCTTCGCAAGTGGGGCAGGCTCCAAGTGGTGAGTTGAACGAGAACATATTATCGTTTGGTTCTTCAAACTGTATGCCGTCGGCTTCAAATCGTGTGGAGAATTCAAAAGGCTGATTGCTTGGAAGAATGATAAGTCGGCACTTCCCATCGCCTTCATAGAATGCTGTTTCGGCAGAGTCGATGAGTCGGGATATGCTGTCTTTAGAACCATCGAGCGACATACGTGTGATGACGAGATAAAGTTCTTCGGCATTCATCTCTTTGTGTGACTTGTCTTCGGTTATGTCCTCAATGCGAAGCACATTGCCTTGATAGTATATGCGTGAATAGCCCTCTTGTGAATACATTTCGAGCTGGCGTTCAAGTGTGCGTCCTTCTACGATGTGGAAGGGGGCAAGCAGCATGAACTTTGTTCCCTCGGCAAACGATTGTGCACATTCCACCACATCTTCAGGTGTGTGCTTGCGCACTTCGTTGCCACTTATTGGTGAGTATGTGCGACCAATACGTGCAAAGAGCAATCGGAGATATTCGTATATTTCAGTTGATGTACCAACTGTGGAACGTGGGTTTCTTGAGATAACTTTCTGCTCTATAGCTATTGCAGGTGGTAGTCCTTTTATGAAATCACATTCGGGTTTGCTCATGCGTCCCAGGAACTGTCGTGCATATGCCGAAAGACTTTCTACATAGCGACGCTGACCTTCGGCATATAATGTGTCGAAGGCCAGCGTGCTTTTGCCAGAGCCAGAAACACCAGCTATGACAATCAGTTTGTTTCTTGGGATTTTTAGTGAGATATTTTTCAGGTTGTTAGCCCGAGCTCCTTTCACTTCAATATATCCATCGTCCATAATCAGCCAATAATTGATAATTTAAAAATTAAAAGTTAACAGTCGAGAATGCTTGTCTGTTTTATTTCTTGACAAAATTTCAGTATTAAGCCTTTATTATTCCTTTAAGATGCCTCTAAGATTCGTCTATATTGAATTTTGCCGGCAAGGGAATTATATTTTCTTACAAAAGGCGTTGCTGAAATATAATCTCAACTATTAACTTTTAACGATATGTTATGCTCCGCAGAAGAATAGTACTACTATCTGTGCAGAGAAGATTCTAAGGAACATACTCAATGGGTAAACAGTAGAGTAGCCTACTGCAGGAGCCTCCTTTGAGCAGATGCTGTTTGCATAGGCAAGTGCTGGTGGGTCGGTATATGTTCCTGCTATCATACCCATGATAGTGAAATAGTTGAATTTATATTTCATTCGAGCGATTGTACCTACTATGAGGATTGGGATGATGGTGATGAGGAAACCTGTTCCTACATACTTTAGTCCGTCGCCCTGAACAACTGTGTCCCAGAAACCAGCTCCAGCCTTGATACCTACTGATGCAAGGAAGAGAACCAAACCAATCTCGCGCAACATCATGTTGGCTGATGTGGTGGTGTAGGTAACGAGCTTCATTCGATAACCGAAACGACCAATGAGGATAGCGATGATCAGCGGACCACCAGCAATACCCAACTTCAATGGTACTGGCATTCCTGGGATAGCCAATGGGATGCTACCAAAGATAAGACCAACAAGGATACCGATGAAGATTGTTGCAATGTTTGGTGCATCGAGACGCTTTACTGAGTTACCCATGAGTTCGGCAACACGATTAACATTCTCCTCTGGACCTACAACCATTACTCTATCTCCTGTGTGGAAGTGGTGGTTGCGTGAAGCAAAGAGATCCATACCCTGACGAGTGATACGTGTTACGTTAACACCATATACACTTGAGAAGTGCATCTTGCCAAGAGTTTTACCGTTCATAGAAGGACGAGTAACAACAATACGCTTACTTACATACTGCTGGTTCTCAGCTTCTACAGGCCATGGACTTTCAACGATAGGGCCAATGAAAGCCTGAATAGCTTCAGCATCGGCTTCGGCACAAACAATGAGCACTTCGTCGTCGATGTTTAAGATAGTGCTGCTAACAGGTATGCTTACTTCGCCTTCGTGAAGCAGGCGAGAGCAAACCATGTCGCGATTAAGGAATCCTGAAATTTCGCTTAATGTGCGACCAGAAATATATTTGTTGCTTACGCGAAGATGCATCTGATGTGGCTTTGCATGTGGGTTTTCTGCCTCTTCAAGTTCAAGAGCAGCCTCTTCTTCCTCAAGCTTTGTCTTGGTGAGGAAACGAATAGCGATGGTTGCACCGATAATGCCTACAACACCAAGAGGGTAGGCGCAAGCATAACCAGAAGCTATTACTGGCGCATCACCATTAGGGAATACGCTTGCAAGTGCTTCGTTGGCAGCACCAAGACCTGGGGTGTTGGTTACGGCACCATAGAGAGTACCAACCATCATAGGGAGGTTTACTGGATTAGTGGTGTCGTAGAACAAATAATAGCAACCAAACATCACCAGCACGTCGAGAACAATCATTACTGTTGAAAGCAGGTTGAGAGTTACACCACCTTTTTTGAAACTGTCGAAGAAACCAGGTCCTACCTGCAAACCAATGCAGAAAACAAATAGGATAAGACCGAAATCCTGAACGAATGTAAGAATGGGACCTGGAGCGGTGAAGCCTACATGTCCCGCAAGAATACCGGCAAAGAGAACGAATGTTACACCTAACGAAATGCCTCCTACCTTAATTTTACCTAAGAGCACACCAATAGCGATAACGAGCGAATAGAGTAATGCAATATGCGCCACGGAATCGGTTTGTGTGAAGAGATTAATTAACCAATCCATTTTTCAATAATATATTAAATTCCGTGCAAAATTACTTGAAATACTTGGAATTGCAAAATTTTGGAATATCTTTTTGTTCTTCTTTGGTTGTGATATTTTTTTTTCTTACCTTTGCACGCATTAGTAAAAAAGGTACATAAATAAAACGTTTTAAAATAATGACTAAAAAATTTGCTGAACATAACGGTCTTGATCTTGTGAAGACTAATCAGGACGTTCTGGCAGAATGGAAGAAAAACGACATCTTCCATAAATCAATTGACGAGCGCGAGGGATGTCCTCAGTTTGTGTTCTTTGAAGGACCTCCTTCTGCAAACGGACACCCTGGTATTCACCATGTGTTGGCTCGTGCAATCAAGGATACATTCAATAGGTATAAAACAATGAATGGTTTCAAGGTTCTTCGCAAAGCAGGTTGGGACACTCACGGACTCCCTGTTGAGCTTGGTGTAGAGAAGGAACTTGGTATTACCAAAAAGGATATTGATAACAAAAACTCAGAACATTACATTTCAACCGAGGATTACAACAAGAAATGTCGTGAGAACGTAATGATGTTCACACAGGAATGGCGTGAACTTACTGAGGAAATGGGATATTTTGTTGATCTCGATCATCCATATATCACATACGACAACAAATATATTGAAACCTTGTGGTGGTTGCTCAAGCAGCTCTATAACAAGGGATTGCTTTACAAGGGCTACACAATTCAGCCTTATTCTCCAGCTGCTGGTACTGGTCTTTCTTCTCACGAGTTGAACCAGCCAGGGTGTTATCGCGATGTTAAGGACACTACAGTAACTGCTCAGTTCCTTATCAAGGATGCTAAGGCAGAGTGGATGAATCATGGTAAGCCTTACTTCATTGCTTGGACAACAACACCTTGGACATTGGCTTCAAATGTGGCTCTGTGTGTAGGACCAAAGATTGATTATGTGGCTGTAGAAACATATAATCTCTATGATGGTCAGCCAATGACATTGATTATGGCTGAAAGCCGAATCTCAGCATATCTCAATCCTGAGCAGGAGTGCAAGGAAGGCGAACTTCTTCCATTTGACAAGGAGAAGAAGCAATGCCCTTGGAGAATTGTTGACCACATGAAGGGTTCTGATCTTGAAGGCTTGCACTATCAGCAGTTGATGCCTTGGGTTAAACCTTGCGAGAAGACAGATGCCTTTGCTCCTAAGTTTGTTAACGACTATGCTGCTGCACATCCTGAGAAGGTGTTCACCGGCGAGGATGGACGTGATAAGTTTGTTGAGATGGAGAGCGAAGCTTTCCGTGTAATCCTTGGCGATTATGTAACAACAGAAGATGGTACAGGTATTGTACACATTGCACCAACCTTTGGTGCTGATGATGCTAAGGTGGCTAAGGATGCAAATGTGCCAGCCCTTTATCTCATTTCAAAGAAGGGAGAAACACGTCCAATGGTTGACCTTCAGGGTAAGTACTACACTATAGATGAACTTGATGCAAACTTTGTAAAAGCTTGTGTTAGTGAAAAATATAGCACTCATGCAGGCGATTATGTTAAGAACTCATACGCACCAAAATATAATGTAAATGGCGTTTGGGATAAGCAGAGCGAGAAGGATGAAGACCTGAATATCATCATCTGTATGGAGATGAAGCAGGAGGGCACAGCTTTCAAGATTGAAAAGCACGTGCACAACTATCCACATTGCTGGCGTACCGATAAGCCAATCCTTTATTATCCTCTCGATAGCTGGTTCATCAAGGACACAGCTAAGAAAGAGCGTATGGTTGAGCTTAACAAAACCATTAACTGGCAGCCTGAATCAACAGGTTCAGGACGCTTTGGCAACTGGTTGGAGAATCTTAACGACTGGAACCTCTCTCGTTCTCGTTTCTGGGGTACTCCATTGCCAATTTGGCGTGACGACAAGCGTAATGAAAAGTGCATAGGTTCTGTTGAGGAACTTTACAACGAAATAGAAAAGTCTGTTGCTGCTGGTGTGATGACAAGCAACCCATTGAAGGAGAAAGGCTTTGTTGTAGGCGACTACAGTCAGGAAAACTATGACAAGATAGATCTTCATCGTCCTTATATCGACTACATCACACTTGTTAACGATGAGGGTGAGCCAATGCATCGCGAAAGCGATTTGATTGATGTGTGGTTTGATAGTGGTTCAATGCCATACGCTCAGCAGCACTATCCATTTGAGAATGCTATTGCAGAGGATAATGCAGAGGCTGTATTGGCAGAGAATGGTTGCGCTAATCTTGAAGAGTATCGCGACAAGTTGATTCACTCAACATATACAGGTACTCCATTGCCACCAGCTTATTATCCTGCCGACTTCATCAACGAGGGTGTTGACCAGACACGTGGATGGTTCTTCACACTTCATGCTATCTCTACAATGGTATTCGACAAGGTAGCCTTTAAGAATGTTATTTCTACAGGTCTTGTTCTTGATGCCAAGGGTAACAAGATGAGTAAGCATGTGGGTAATGTAACCAACCCATTCGATATGATCAACAAATATGGTGCCGATGCTGTTCGTTTCTACATGATGACCAACTCTGCACCTTGGGATAACCTCAAGTTTGATCCAAATGGTGTTGACGAGGTTCGCAGAAAATTCTTCGGCACATTATATAATACATATAGCTTCTTTGCTCTGTATGCAAATGTTGACAACTTCGACAAGGATGCAGAACAGGTTTCTCTTGAGAAGCGTCCAGAGATCGACCGTTGGATACTCTCTTGCCTTAACACAATGGTTAAGGGTGTGAAGGAACAGCTTGAAAGCTATGATCCTACTCGTGCAGGCCGAATCATCGACAGTTTCGTAAACGACGATTTGAGTAACTGGTATGTGCGCCTGAACCGTAAACGTTTCTGGGGTAAGGAAATGAGTGAGGATAAGTTGAGTGCTTATCAAACTCTCTACACTTGCCTTATGACAGTTGCTAAGTTGATGGCTCCATTCGCACCATTCTATGCCGATGAACTTTACAAGGATCTCGGTGGAGCATTGGAGAGTGTTCACTTGGAGCAGTATCCAGTAGCCGATGAGAATGCTATCGACAAGGCACTCGAGGTTCGTATGAGTATGGCACAGAAGATTACATCAATGGTGCTTGCTCTTCGTAGAAAGGTAAATATCAAGGTTCGTCAGCCATTGGCTCAGATTATGGTGCCAGCTGTTGACGATGAGCAGAAGAAACATATTGAGGCTGTTGCCGACCTTATAAAGAATGAGGTTAATGTTAAGGAACTCAACTTTGTTGAGGATTCAGGCTTCCTCGTTAAGAAGGTTAAGTGTAACTTCCGTGTGATGGGTAAGAAGTTTGGTAAGCTCATGAAGAATGTGGCTGCCAAGATGAGTGCTCTCAGTCAGGAAGAAATAGCTTCACTCGAAACATCAGGTAATATCAGCTTTGATGTTGATGGACAGCAGGTTACTGTTGATGCTGCCGATGTAGAAATTATCTCTGAGGATATTCCAGGATGGCTCGTATCTAACGAGGGTAACCTTACTGTTGCTCTTGAGGTAGAGCTTACCGACGATTTGAAGAAAGAAGGTATGGCTCGCGAGCTTATTAACCGTATTCAGAATATCCGTAAGGATAGTGGCCTTGAAATTACAGATCACATAGTTGTAACTCTTGCTCCAAACGCAGAAGTTGAAGCAGCTGTTGAGTCTTATGGCGAACTTGTGAAATCACAGGTACTTGCTAACGACATCAAGATTGCTGCTAATGACGGTAGCGAGATAGAGTTCGACGACTTTAAACTGAATATTAAAGTTGAAAAGAATTAGTATAATGGGGTAGGTTCCGCAAGGAATCTGCCCATAGTACTAATCTTATAATCTTAATGCATATGGAAATCAAGAAACGTTATTCTGATGAAGAACTCGAGGAGTTCCGCGGAATTATTAATGAGAAGTTGGAAGTTGCGCATCGTGATTATAAGAATCTGATGCGACAGTTAACAAACGAGGATAGCAATGGTGTTGATGACACATCACCAACCTATAACAAGGTGTTGGAAGATGGTTCTGGCATTCAGAGTAGAGAGGAGATGATTCAGCTTGCTCAGCGTCAGCAAAAATTCATCAAAGGCCTTGAGGCTGCCCTCATTCGTATAGAAAACAAGACATACGGTGTTGACCGTGTCACAGGTGAGCTAATCCCTAAGGAACGCTTACGTATCGTTCCTCATGCAACCCTTAGTGTTGCTTCAAAGGAAGCCCGCAATAAATAATTAAAAACTAACAATGAAAAGAGATAAAGATTATCTCAAAGATGGTTATCTTGCCTTTATCTTGATACTTGTGATTTTGGTTATTGATCAGGTTATCAAGATAGAGGTTAAGATGAATATGAGCCTTGGAGAATCAATCCACATTACAGATTGGTTCTATATCACTTTTGTAGAAAATAATGGAATGGCCTATGGAATAACTTTCTTCAACAAGTTGTTCCTGAGCATCATGCGTATAATAGCAATAGTTGGAGTTTGCTGGTATATGGGTAAGGAAATTCGTCGCCCTAACCACCGAATAAGCTATATTGTTGTGCTATCAATGATTGTTGCTGGTGCTTTGGGTAATGTGTTCGACTCGTTGTTCTATGGACTGATGTTCTCAGAGTCAACCCCTTATTCTGTTGCACATCTCGTGCCTTTTGGCGATGGTTATGCTTCATTGCTGCAAGGAAAGGTTGTAGATATGTTCTATTTCCCTCTCTTTCACACCACATGGCCCGAGTGGTTGCCTATTATAGGTGGACGTGATTACACTTTCTTTTCACCAGTATTCAACTTTGCCGATGCCAACATCTCTGTGGGTGTTGTGCTGTTATTGCTTTTCTATAGTAAAGAGCTTGAAAATGTTATGCCTACAATAAAGGCTGCTTATCAGGGTTCAAAGTTGCAGAAGCTTTTGAATAAAGGAAAGGATAAGGATCATGAGAATTAAATTAGCTGTTCTTATATTATTCTCGTTGGTATTGAATGGCTGCAAGCCTTCTGTTCCTGATGGTGTTCTGTCTCCTAATGAGATGGAAGATTTGCTTTACGACTATCATCTTGCCGATGCTATGGCTCAAGACGAGGGTATTGATGAGGGCTATAAAGAAAGAATGTATCGTGCTGCTGTGTTGAAGAAGCACGATGTTTCTCAGGCTGTTTTTGATTCGTCAATGGTTTATTATCTGCGTCACACCGAGGAGCTGCAGAAAATCTATGAGCATTTGTCAGACAGGTTGAACGACGAGGTGGTTGCCTTAGGTGGGTCTTCTAAAGGCATGTCTGATTTTAGTTTAAATGGTGATACTGCCAATGTATGGACAGGTGTTAGCACTATGGTTCTCGATCCTCACGAGCCATTCAATCTGTATAATTTCGAAATTCCTGTTGATACCAGTTTCCATAAAGGCGACCAGCTGATGCTAAACTTTGAAAGCGAGTTTATTTATCAAGATGGTATGCGTGATGGTGTTGCTGTACTTGCTGTGAAGTTTGCTAACGATAGTGTGGCTACTCAGTCTGTTCACATGTCATCGCCAATAAGTTATCGTGTAACCATTGCCGACAATGATCATCTGGGAATAAAGGAGATAAAGGGTTTCTTTATACTAAACAAAGGCAACGACCCTTCAGGACAGAGTTCTTCTACTTTGCGACTGATGATATTGAAGAATATCACTCTTATCAGAATGCGAGAGCCGAAACAAGACCCTGAGAAGATGAAACAGGATAGTATTAATGCTGCTCGTATTGATTCTATGGAACAGAGGCGAATGCCGCTTCCACAGCAGTCTGTCAATATGAACATCTAACGGCAATGAAAGGAGATTTAAAACGAATAGCTGCTCATGAGGTTGTGCTACCAGATGGCAGAGTGTTGCATCAAGCTGTAGTGGAACTGGTTGACGGGAAAGTAGTGAACTGTTATGAGTTTACTGAAGAATTACCTATGTGTGAGTGGAGAGGGGGAAGGATAGAAGTTAGGAGTTAGGAATTAGGAGTTAGGAGTTAGGAATTAGGAGTTAGGAGTTTTCTGATTATTCCGATTAATAATAAAAAAAATATATTATGTTAAGTGTAGATCAATTAGAAGAAAAACTTATAGAGTTGGCATTCGCTGAGGATATTGGCGATGGTGATCATACAACATTGTGTTGCATTCCTGAGGATGCCATGGGCAAGAGCCATTTGTTGGTGAAAGAAGATGGTATCATTGCTGGTGTTGAACTTGCAAAGAAGGTTTTTGATAAGTTTGATCCAACAATGAAAATGGAAGTGTTCATTACTGATGGCACGCCTGTAAAGAAGGGCGATATTGCCTTTGAGGTAACAGGAAAGATTCGTTCTTTGCTTCAAACAGAGCGTCTTATGCTTAATATCATGCAGCGAATGAGTGGTATTGCTACTATGACGCATAAGTATGTGGAGCGTGTAGCAGGCACTAATTGCCATATTCTCGATACTCGCAAAACAACTCCAGGCTTGAGAATGATAGAGAAGCAGGCAGTAAAGATTGGTGGTGGTATGAACCATCGTATTGGTCTTTTCGATATGATTCTGTTGAAGGACAATCATGTTGACTTCGCTGGAGGTATTGAGAATGCTATCGACCGTTGTCATGCTTATCTGAAGGAAAAAGGTCTTGACCTTAAGATTGAGATAGAGGTACGTAACTTCGACGAACTTGATCGTGTACTTAAGAAAGGTGGCGTAGATCGTATTATGCTCGACAACTTTAGTGTGCCTGATACCAAGAAGGCAGTTGAGATTATCAATCATCGTTTGGAAGTAGAGTCATCAGGTGGTATCACCTACGACACTATTCGCGATTATGCCGAACAGGGGGTTGATTTTATTAGTGTTGGTGCTCTCACACATAGTGTTAAGGGACTTGACATGAGTTTCAAGGCATGCTAATCTTTTTCAAGTATGTATAAGAAATTTTCATTAGTTTTTGCAATGCTTTTGCTCGTTGGGGCAAAAGCATTTTCGTGTACCAATTTTATTGTTGGCAAAAAGGCATCGGCAGATGGTTCTGTTATCTGTTCGTATAATGCCGACGACTACGGTATGTTTCAGAACCTTTGCCATTATCCTGCTGCCACACATAAGAAAGGTGATATGCGCAAGGTTTTCGATTGGGACACCAATCGCTATAATGGTGAAATACCCGAGGCTTTGCACACATATAATGTTATTGGCAACATCAACGAATATCAGGTAACTATAGGCGAAACCACCTATGGCGGTCGTGAGGAGATGGTTGATACAACAGGTATTCTGGATTACGGTTCACTCATCTATATAGCCCTTCAGCGAAGCAAAACAGCCCGTGAGGCCATTCGTGTGATGACAACTCTTGTTGAGAAATACGGTTACTGTAGTGAGGGTGAAACCTTTACCATTTGCGACCCTAACGAGGCATGGATAATGGAAATGCAGGGTTGTGGTGGCGATAAGAAAGATAAGGTGGTGTGGGTAGCTGTTCGCATACCTGATGATGCTATCTGTGCTCATGCCAACCAGAGTCGTATTGGTGTTTTCAGCCAGTATAACACCGAGGTGCTCACAAGCAAGAACGTTGTTAGCTATGCCCGTAAGATGGGCTGGTTCAAGGGAAAAGACAAGAATTTCAACTGGAAGAATGTATATGCTTTCCCTGATTTCTCAGGTCGCCGATTCTGCGATGCCCGTGCATGGTCGTTCTTTAATCGCTTTGTGAAAGGTTTCGACCGTTATCTTCCTTGGGCATTGGGCAAAGACCCTAATGCTGAGGATATGCCTTTGTGGAGTGTTCCATTCCGCAAGCTTAGTGTTCACGATGTAGAGATGGCAATGCGCGACCATTACGAAGGCACACCTCTTAGTGTTGCCGATGGTAGCGATATTGGTGGTGGCATTTGGCAGATGCCTTATCGCCCAACACCATTAAGTTTCGAGGTTGATGGCAAGAAATGTTTCAATGAGCGTCCTGTAAGTACACAGCAAACAGGTTTCACCTTTGTTAGTCAGATGCGTTCATGGCTTCCTCGCCATATAGGTGGTATCCTGTGGTTTGGTAACGATGATCCAAACATGGTGGCATTCACTCCTGTTTATTGCAACAGCACAGAGCGTCCTGTGTGCTATAACACTCCAGGAGCCGATGGTCTTAACTATAGCGACGACAACGCCTTCTGGCTCTGCAATGCCGTTAGCAATTTTGTTTATCCTCGTTATAGCCAGATGTTTGGCAGTCTTGAGCAAGTGCGCGATAGTCTTGAGAAAAGCTATTTCGATGCTCAGAGTGCTGTAGAGGCAAAGGCTGCAGCAATGAGTACAGAGGCAGCCATTGTCTATCTTAATAACTATGGCAACGAGAAAGCTCAGCAGATGATGACTGCATGGAAGAACCTTCGCAACTATCTCATCGTGAAATATAACGATATGATTGTTCGTCCTGAGAAAGATGGTAAGTTCACTCGCACTAAATATGGTTTGCCTTCGCGCGTGGCACGCCCTGGTTATCCAGAGAGCTATGCTCGCAAGCTGATTAAGGATACTGGCGACAAGTTTGTGCAGCCAGAATAAGAATTCTGAGAAATCAGATTATTCCGATTATTCTGAATTTCCGATTATAACAAAATTCCCCGAAATAGTAAAAACTATCTCGGGGATTTTTTGTGTACAGTTAGCTTTCTAACCTTGATTCTTTACGGCAACTCACTCACCACTTTCCTATACACACCATATTTCACTTTCTCAATCACCTTATCCTTAAGGAATCGGGTGATGGCTCGGGATGCAGCAGGAGGAGAGCAGTTGAAGCTGTCCATGAGTTGCTGAGTTTTAAACACTTCAGGCAACTTGCGGAAACACTCACTATATCGAGTTGATCTGCGACGCTGCACAAACTCCTTGTTCTGATCAGCAAAATAGTTAAAGGCCATTTCACCGAAATAAAACTGCTGGCATTTATATTGTATCTCCATAGCCAAGCGACATAATCGCTTGTCGGTATCATCCATTGTCAGCGTTTTGCTTTGCTGCCATTCATCCCAATGGCGCATAAGAATGAATGGCAGCGAGATACCAATGCCGTAGTAGGGGATACGCTTCAACAGGGTGCGGTCGGCTTTGTCGCCATTAAACTCAGCAATCTCCATGTGTGCCGACTGCCATTCATAGGTTTCATCATTCAGTGGCTCAATAGGCAGTTCGCCTTCCACCTTGTCCAGTCGGTAAGCCCACATCTTCAGAGTTTCGTTGGCATTCTCTTCCACCTGCTGGTGTCGTTTAGCCAAACCCCTGTCGGGTAGGGGAATAACAGCCAGTCGGGTGCTCATACCAGTACCGAAATTGCGTTGGTTCACCTTTCTGTGCAAGGCATAAGGAGTGCCAGTGTATATGAAGTTCCAAAACACATTAAACATACCAGTTACCGACTCCTGGTTGGCATACATCTGTCCATCTTCCTCGTTGTGGAAAGCCTTCAGTTCAAGAATCTCCCTGTCTTTCCAGTCACCGCCCCTGTTCTGTTTGGTAACGTTGTCCAGTTCGGCATCAAACGAGAACATATGCAGATTCAAAGGCTTTCCCTGCACCTCCTCAATGGCAGCATTCATGTGGCGAATAAACTCACCTGTAGCCGTTCTTGCAGGATGCACCCTGATGCCCACCACAGGCCTTTTCAGCGCCTCGCCTTTCTGAGCCTTTGTCGATGTGGTGCGTTCTGTTCGTCCCTCTTTATAGCGGTTCACGGCATCAATAAGACATTTGTCAGACTGAATCATCGGATCGGCAATCTTCTTATAGAATTTCTCTATCACATTCTTTCCTGCTCCAGGGTCACCAATGATGAAGATGCAATAGTTCAATCTACGAATCAGTTCAGGCTCATACCAGAAATGATAATACGCCCTTGTCATCAGCGTACCAAACAGCGCAGCACTGCTGAACAGTATGGCAGGCAACTTATGCGGATGCACATTCACAAACAGCTCCTTCATGCAAGGATACACCTTTGCCATCTCAGCCAGTTCTTCAGCCCATTCGTCAAGGGGTAGGGTAGCAAAGATGTCATCCTCGGCATCGTTACCGTTATCCTTCTCTTCCACAGCTCCAGCCCTTTCAAGAGCCTCACGCATCTTCTTAGGCATCCTCTCGTAGTATTTAAACTCTATCACCGACGCCACCGTAGAGGCAATGTTTTCACCTTCACTTGCCAGAGCCTGCACCCAAGGCAGCTGCATCACCACCTTTTCAATTAGCGTGGCATTCTTGCCACAGATGTAGCGCAGGTGGTTCACCAGTTCCACGAGAGTGTCGTGTCGTTTGTTGGTTAAATCCTTACCATCCAGCCACGCCTCAATAATCTTGGTGTAGGGCACCCCGTTGTATTCGCCAGCAGGCTCTACTTCACTATTATCAGCAGGGGCATTCTTAGCAGTATTAGTAGTAGGCTGACTATGACCAGCATGATACTCCGCATTGTATTTTTCGCCAAAAACCTCATTCTCATAGTTTATTAGTCTTTCTTCGTCAATAAAGATAATATCCTCGTTTGTGGTTAGGAAAGCCCCTCGGCTGGCATCCTTGCAAGCCTCGTCGGGAGCAAGTCCCAGTTTCTTTGAGAAATCAATCTGATTATCTATCAGATTACCCTTGTCGGCATCGGCAATAAACACCACCTTCAAGCCGTGCCCCGAGGGAGTGACATAAACAAGCAGAATGCGTTTCTTGTCGTCGTCGCTAAGCCTGTTGTAGGCTTCATCCCATATCTCCTTTACCGAGCGTTTTTTCTCTTTACCTTCGGTAGAAGCCTGGTTCTCGTCCACATGATCAAAGTCAATCACACACAAACCATTCAGTCGGCATGCAGCCTGTTTTCGCCAGCATCCCTTCTTACCCTTGGCTGATACCGACTCATCGTATGTGGCAATAAACACCACAAAAGGCAGTGCCTTCTTTTTCCTGTCGTAGGTAGCCTTGTCGCCTTTGGCAAGAGCCTTACGTGCCTCTTTCACCAGTGTAACAGTTAGGGGCGCTGTGGTTAGCGCCCTAAACTTCTCGGTTGTCATTATTTCTGTTGGCAAACCGAAGCTTCGTTGATAACAAAACATTTATCTATCTTGCTTGTTAAATTGTATAGCTCTCTCCTTGTGTCAATCAATCCTTTAGCGTCAAATGTGAGCCAAGCCATCACCTTGTGCTCATCCTTTGCCAACTTCACCTTCACATTAGGCTCGTTAAGCAAAAACTCACCCTTAGGCAGCTCAGGCTCACCAATCACCATATCCTTAGTGAGCTTCATCAGCTCCTTGTGAAAGAAAGCAGCCTTGTCGGGCACATCGTCATCACATTTCAGTTCAATACACGTCAATGGGTTCTTGCCCGATGTGACATACCTTTTCGACTTGCCCACCTTCTTCACATCCTTCTGCATAGGCTTGCCCTGTGCCTGTGGGTCAACCTCTATCGAACCGTCGTCATATATACGCGTGTTCGATTTAAACGATTTCTGCAGTTTCCTGCGTGGAGACGAAGTGCCTTGCACCTCTATCTCCTGTTTTGAATTATTTGCCATAATTTATAACTTTAAACTTTAAAAAGACCCCTCCTTACTCCCCTCAAGAGGGGAGAGATTTAAGACCCTTCCTGCTCCCCTTAGTAAGGGGAGAGCTATTATCTGCTGATGTTTTTGTTAGCGTCTCCTTCCCTCTAGAGGGAAGGTTGGGATGGGTCTTTCAACTCCTCCCCTCTGGAGGGGAGGCTGGGTAGGGTCTTTTTATATTAGGTTGATTTTATCAACATAAATCGTGGTGGCTTGCATCTGTTCGCCAGTCTGCTGCGAGTTCCACTCCCTCACCACCATAGTGCATTGCACCCTGTACATATACTGCGGGTCGTACTTAGGGCAGTTCACCGCCTTTTCGCCTGTTATCTCCCCGAGGAACGTGTCGATACCGTCCGACAGCTTCAAGGTTACTGAGTTGATTACTTTCTGTTCGCCAGTCTTCTTATCCACATACTGACGAGTGTTCAATGGGCTTTGAGCCAAGATTCTAACATTTGTTTCCATTTTATTTTCCGCATCCCGAATACCAGAAGTGGCATCTTCGTCGGATTACGGAGACAAAAGTATGAACAAAAAAATCCCAACTCGAAGGATAATTCGAGTTGGGAATGTAATTGGGAAAATGGGTATCCTATAGGGAAAAATCTTTTGGAAATCTACTCTAAATTCAATAATTCCATAAGTTTTGTAGCTACATTGATCTGTTTTAGAGAATACTGATCAGCTTTGTTTATGAATTGCTTCCATAGAGAAACGTTTTTGGGCAGTTGGTTTAAAGCTACCTTTCTGAAATTCTCATAGTTGCAAGGCAGTCTTAGGGTGTCTGTTCCTATATTCTTCATTGTCATTTCAAAGTCTTTGGGTTTTGCAGGATAGCCACAAAATTGATTAAGCACGCGAAAAACTGCATACCATTGGTCTTTGTCATGCATTATGTACTTTCCTTGTTCATCTTTAGCTTCCTGCAGTTCTTCTATAGCTTTCTTTATATTATTATCAGAAACAGTTGCAGTTGGTTTATTGTCGTTGTTGCCATACATGATACCAACGCCACCTTTTTCAACGTTGCCAATCTCGTGCTCAACATGCTTTAGATTTACGTGGTCACCATTTACATATACAACACAGTTTGCTGATATTTTATCAGCAAGTTTTTGCAATTCTTCTAAAGTCATAGCTTTCTATTTATTCATATTTATACCAGTTGCACCAGTTGCAACCCCACAAATTTCGTTACCAACATGCTTGTTAGTAACCAAATCTCCATTAACAATAATGCTGTTTGATTCTTTTTGCAGTTTATTTCTCTTAGTTCTACGTTCCATAAAGGCATCAATTTCCTCAACAACATCAGGACGTCCCAACGAATCAAGAATTTTTCTAATTTCGCCAATGGTCTTTTTGTCGTCTTTCCAAATAGTCTTTAGTTTTCTAAGAAGTCGTTTTATAAAATCATCTTCTGTTTTTAAAGATTTCAGATATTGGTCTTTAGCTAATAGTTCTGCTTTTAGTTCAGATATTTTCTGGATCATCTTTGCTAATTCTTCTTGATAAGAAAGAAGTTCCCATGTTCCATCTTTTTCTAATGCAGACTTGAAAATTAGAGGATTAGAATTTAGTTCTCTACGAATGATAGCTTTTATATCCTTTGCAGTAGTATTATTGCCAATAAGCTTTATTGCCACAGGATATATTTGTTTTAGTTGAGCTTTTCCGCCCAGCATTTCCAGTGCTTTAAATACAGCTTCTTTATGTGTCATTTCAGGGTTTCGCTTCATCGTTACAAAACGATTTGTAGTTTCATTTTTTTGAGTTAATTTCCAAATATTTTGTAAAGGTAATAAAAAAGCCGATCACAAAGTGAACGGCTGATCCATCTATTTCGATTTTTGATCTTTTTTAACTTTGGCGAACGGTAAGTTTTCTTATTGTCAAATAAAATGAATTATTTTTCGTATTCAAGAAAAGGCAGAATTTCGTCTGTTTCTTCTTGACATACAAAGTTGTCGGTTTGGAGATTTTCGGCTTTCACTATATCTGGAATTTTCTTTTTAAACGCGTCAAAGGTTTTTATGTTGTTTATTTCTTCGCGTCGTGCTTTGCCAATGGCAGCAAAATCTTTTTCACGTTCTATGCCAAGATATCTTCTGCCTAACAGGTTGGCTGCTATTCCTGTGGTGCTACTGCCTGCAAAGGGATCAAGAATCCATGCACCTGGTTTTGTTGATGCCATGATGATGCGACTCAGCAAACAAAGAGGTTTCTGAGTAGGATGTTTAGTGCATTTCTTTTCCCATGGTGCAATAGCAGGAAGTCGCCACACGTCGGTCATTTGCTTATTGTCGTTAATATGCTTCATCAACTCGTAGTTATAGTAATGAGCTACTTTTTCCTTCTTTCGTGCCCATATAACAAACTCTGTTGAATAAGTGAAATAACGGCAAGAAATGTTTGGTGGTGGATTAGTTTTTGCCCATGTAATCACGTTTAGGATTTTGTATCCCAACAGTCTTAGACAATGAGCAACCGAGAAGATATTATGATATGTGCCCGAAATCCATATAGTACCATTATCCTTAAGTTTTTCACGACAAAGCGAAAGCCATTTATAATTGAAAGCATTAATATCTTTCTGTGACATACTCTTATCCCAGTCGCCTTTATCAACGCTAACCACTTTACCGCTCTGCACGCTAATGCCACCACTCGACAGGAAGTAGGGTGGATCGGCAAATATCATGTCAAACTTAAAATCAAACTGTGGCAACAGTTCAAAGGTGTCGCCACAAAGCAGATTAAAAGCGTGGTCGGATGATTTGTAATAGGGCTTTATCATTTCTTTATTTGTTCTATGAACGAACCGATGCTCTTTAGATTATACACGCTTGGTATTGTTTTGTAGGCTTCTTCTAATTTATTGCGTGCATCTGTCCACCCTATGCCATCAGTTATCCAAATAAATTCAAATCCTGCAACAGAATTCACTTTGGGCGCAAGTTCAGTATATGCACGAGCCACCTCATTTAGTTTTGAACCACCGCTACTATAGAAATTCACCTCTATAAGATATTTCTTTTCTGAGGTATTGATGTAAAAATCAAATCGTTTTTTATCTGTGCCCAGTACCGATAATTCGGGGAACTCTGAGGAATAAACCTCCTGGCGAAATGTAATGCCATTATCTTTGAGCAGTTTTGCAACTGTTTTCTCCATGATATGGCCACTACGGTTTTTTCGTGCATTAGTGTCAAGCCCTGTTTCAATGCCAAACACATAGTCAACAAGGTTCTTTATTCTGCGTGATTCAAAAATGTCGGCTAAGCCTGTTTCATTCAGAAACTCAACAACTTTTTCTGCTGATTCAAAGAAACTTTTCAATAACACCACATTGCCTTTGCTATCAACAATTAGCTTTTTACCTTCGTCTCTAACAGCAATCAATATGCCCAACACATCAAATGCTTTTGGATTACTATTCCATAAATCGTTGACGCTTTTAGATAAATCTGTTTTTCCTATTAGATAGTTTAGAGCATTAAGAGCCATTTCCACTTTTTCTACTTTTGTAGAAATCTTATCAAAGTCACAAAAGAAATCAAGTGTTTGATTAGTCTCTTGCAGCTGCGACATAAACAAGTTAAAATTTTTATTCATAGTTTTTAATCAAAAGTTCTGTTAGTTTTCCACGTTTACTGGCATTGGCATTGATAGAGCGCGATGCGTAAACCCGAGAAATGAAATAATCATTATATAGATCTTCAAAAAAGGTATCGTTAGGATTCTTGGCTGAACAATCCGAATTACTTTGCATCCACAAACATTCTTTTTCTGACAACTTATTACAGAAAGAAGCCAATTTTCGCTGATCGTCATCATCAAAGTCGCCTTTTGCATAAGCTGTAAAACTTGATGTAGCATCAAGAGGACGATAGGGTGGGTCCATATATACAAATGTCAAGCCATCAATGTGTTTGATAATTTCACAAAAATCGGCATTGCAAATTTCAATATTTGCTGATTTCAAAAGTATACTGTCGGCACGCAAAACATCGGCATTACAAATTTTGGGATTGGCATAACGTCCAAAGGGTACATTAAACAATCCCTTCGAATTTACTCTATAAAGACCATTAAAACACGTCTTGTTGAGAAATAACAGTTGCGACACCCTTGCAACACTTTCTCCCTGGTGTTGATTATATTGCTCACGGATGTCATAATACATCTCGCTGCGTTTATCGGCATCTATAGAGTAATATTTTGTTTCAAGATTTTCTAAACTCCTAATTAGCGATTCTACATCGTCTTTGATAGTTTTGTATGCGGATATTAGATCCTCATTTACATCGTTAATAACAACTTTCTTTATATTGCAAAAATGCTGCAATATGTAAAATAACATTGCACCGCCACCAACAAAAGGTTCGATGTATGTAAAGGGTTCTTCACTAATACGTTTTGGTAGATGTTCGGATAGTTGGGATAGCAATTTTCCCTTTCCGCCTGCCCACTTCAAAAATGGTTTTGCTTCTATGCTCATTGCTCTTTTGTCGTTAAATGCGGACAAAAGAAAGCGTACCCTCCTCCTATTCATCACTTAACGAAGGCCGTCCACCACAGAAGCCCATACAGAGAGATGAAAGGAAGGGGTACGCCTATGTGTAGGCGCATCCGCATCCCCAGAGACCCTCTGTAACTACTTTAGTTTGGTGGACTGTTTTCGTTAAAGCCTCTTAGAATTTTAGATACTGCTATCTAATTCCACTATGTTTTGCCGACGCTCAAAGATTCAGAGCAAAAAGCATTGCAAAGATACGTATTTCTATTGACAATTATTTCATTTCGCTTTGCTTTTTCATCATTTTGCGTCGAATTCAGTTTCTATATAGTCTGAAGAATCTAAAACGAAGTCACAGTTATGGTACATTTTCTTCACCATTTCAATGGCTGCTGCTTCATTGTCAGCTTCCATTTCAATGGTGCGCCTTAATATCTCTGTAACTTCTATTTTGTACTTCGTCATATATCATGCAAAAATACTCAAAAGAAGTGATGCATTTTAGATTAGATCAAAAGTTAACAAAAAAGATCATTTTTTATCTCAATGCTGCATTTGCTTTTTTCTTGTGACACTAGTTTTCTCTAGTGATTCTAGTGATACTAGTGATTCTAGAAAAACTAGAACCACTAGAATCACCAAACAAGCTGCTAAGCCAATAAACAAAAAACTGCAATCGCTTGCAAATTGCGGCATTTTGCCAGCTAATATTTTATCCCAGCCTGGCTGAGAATCTGGCGTAGGCGTGTTATCTCGGTTTTCAGACTGCTGTTTTCGCTTTCGAGCTGACGCATACGTTCGTCTTGCTCCTGGCGATAGCCTGTGCGGGCCTTATACATGCGCTCTTTTATGCCACCATTTTCAATGAAGTCTTTTTCGAGCTTCTGCAGAAAAGATGTCATCATCTTGTCTGTCATGTGGCACAGGGTGAGCCCGATATTTGCCATTTCCTCATCACCCCATTTGTTAAAAAACGGTTCGTAGTCGGTGGGCTTGTTGTGCTTTCTACAGAACTTCAACATGCCATCGTAGCGTGGATGCTCCACGTTCCATGTAGGTAGGCTACGAGTGTTGAGGTAGTCGGCAAAGTCGCTTTGCAGTTCCTGCAGGCTTGATCGCGCCACATTGAGCAGTTTTAGCTGCATCTCGGTACTGGTGACACCATCGGCAAGTCCTTCCACGATATTCTGCTTGCCTGAGCGGGCTGCCTGCACCATCTGATCCACCGTGCGGTCGCCATATTGTGGAAGGAATCGTTTGCAGAAAGCAAATGTGAGCTGATATAACACATCTGATTTCTGATAAAAGAACAGCTCGCCCCAGTTTATCTGTGATTGCAAAACCTTTTGCTTGTTATCATTCATGGTTTTATTTTTTCGGTTTAATAATCACACAAAGGTAATAATTTTTTTTAGACAGTGTATCGCTTTTTTCGAAAAAAATAGAATGAAGAGTAGGAGGAGGTTTTCCACTTTTCCACTTTTCCACTTTAGACATTAAGGTTTTTGAAGTTAGTAGTTAGTGGTTAGGAATTAGGAGTTTTTAAAAATTCTTTCTTGCAATTTATAAGTATATTAATATTATTATAATATATAATATAGTTATATATTATAATAAAGGATTTTTAATTTCAATCCTAATAGGAAAGTGAAAAACATAAATGTCTAAAGTGGAAAAGTGGAAAAGTGGAAAACTTCGGGGTGGGATAGAAGTAAAAAGTTTGCAGATAAAGCAAAAAATAATTGCGAAAATATTTGCATAATTGGATATTCTTTCGTATCTTTGCAACATAGTTGCAAGACAGATAAAATGCAA
>OCVV012848044.1_pt1 | contig 39510 bp, 33 predicted proteins | sample 1539721 | NCBI WGS metagenome assembly OCVV01 (sample SAMN02144230, study PRJEB22623) | gut metagenome | biome: sheep rumen | host: Ovis aries | place: New Zealand | reverse complement strand
GCGGTATCCCCCGGTCAGGCCGCCGTGTTCTACGACGGCGATGTCGTGCTGGGCGGCGGAACCATTTGCTGAATCTCCTTCCTCCCGCTCTGCCGCGTCCGCTGAATCCTCTCTGCGAACCAAAAAAGGACTGTCTCAAAACGACGAATGAAACAATCGCGTCGAGACAGTCCTTTTCTTTTGCTGCTATGATTTAATCTGCGCTTTGATCGCTGTACGATGCCTGCCTGTCGCGGGCACTCGCAAGCGCATGCTCCAGATCGCGCTGAAAGGCATCGAGTACATCGGGGTGAATGCGGCTGCCGCCGAGTGTCACCGGGTGATCGTGCATGCGGAAAATCAGCTCGCCCACCACATCCTCCAGAGAAATGGAGCGGCTGTTCTTCCTCACCTCTTCCGGCGCGATGACGCCGACGGAAAATTTGTCCATACTCAGGTGCAGCGCATGGCACAGCTGATACTGCTCCACCTTGTCCTGTCCTGTCGGACCCTGCTGCAAAAGCTGCAGCAGCGCACCGGATGTCAGACCGCTTGTGGCGTAAAATTCCTGCATGTCATCATACAGCCGGTGGATCGCCGTCATAATCTGTTCCTCTATCGGCATTCCGAACGCTTCCTTTCCATCACTATTATAAGATGAAATGCCCTCCGGCGCAACCGCTGACTCACAGCAGGGTCAGCTGACCCTTGTCCTCATCGCGCAGCAGTGCGCCGATGGACGGAATGGAATGCGACACATACCGGCGCGGCTGTGCAAAGGTGACCTCTGCCGTCCGGCTGGCCCGTGTGACGGTGTGACTGCCGCGCAGCACCATGACCTGAATGCCGACGGTGGTGCGCGTCGCCTTTTCGGGAATGAGCGAGGAATGAATGGTCAGTGCACGGCCGTTGCTAGCAAAAATCGTGATATCCTCCTCCTGTGTGAGGTGGAAAAACGCGCGCGCGGGCGAGCGGTCGGAATACGCGCCGGTCAGGCGGCGGCGGTTGGTCTTTGTCTGGAATCCCGCCAGCTCAAAGCGCGCCGCCTTGCCGTTTTCAAACACAATCAGCAGACTGCCCGTATATCCGCCCGGCAGCAGCATGAACACAACATGCTCATCCTCATCCATCCCCAGCTTTGCGGGCAGATATTCGCCGAGCACACTCGCCTTGGTATCGTCAAAGTCGTAGAGATGTGCCTTGTAAACCTGCTGCCGGTCGGTAAAGAACAGAATTTCCTGCTTGTTGGTCGCGTCAAAGGTCTGCCGCAGACCGTCGCCCTCTTTGTATTTCTGCTCCGAGCCGCCGCGCAGCGACTGCACGGTGATCTTCTTAAAATAGCCCTCGCGGGTCAGGAACAGATGCACCGGATAGTCCTCGATGTGATCCTCCGCATCGAACTGCTCCACACTGTCCGCATCGAGAATGACCGAGCGGCGCGGGGACGGATATTTTTTGATGATGTTCTCCAGCTCGCGGATCATCAGACGGCGCACCTTGGCATTGCTGTTCAGAATGCCCTCCAGACGGGCAATTTCTTTTTCCAGTCCGTCGGTCTCCTCAATGCGCTTGAGAATATATTCCTTGTTGATGTGGCGCAGACGGATTTCCGCGATATATTCCGCCTGGACCTGATCGATGCCGAAGCCCTCCATCAGGTTGGGAACAACCATCGCATCCGTCTCCGTGCCGCGGATGATGCGAATGGCCTTGTCGATATCCAGCAGAATCACGCGCAGGCCGTGAAGCAGATGCAGCTTTTCGCGTTTCTTGCCGAGGTCATAGCGAATCGTGCGCCGTTTGCACTCCGTGCGCCACTTGACCCATTCGTCCAGAATGCCGCGCACGCCGAGCACCTTCGGCATGCCGCCGATGAGCACGTTAAAGTTGCACGAACAGCTGTCCATCAGCGGCGTGAGCTGCATCAGGCGGTCCATCAGCTTGTTCGGGTCGACGCCCTTTTTCAGGTCAATCGCAATTTTCAGACCGGACAGGTCGCTCTCATCGCGAATGTCGGAAATCTCGCGCAGCTTGCCGCTTTTGACGAGATCGGCAATTTTGTCAATAATCGCCTCAATCGTCGTCGTATAGGGAATTTGTGTGATTTCAATGAGATTTTCCCGGCGCAGATGCTGCCATTTTGCGCGCACCTTAAACGAGCCGCGTCCGGTTTCATAGATGCGGCGCATCGCCGCGCGGTCGAGCAGAATTTCTCCGCCCGTCGGAAAATCCGGCGCCGGCAGCGTCTCCATCAGGTCGCAGTCTTTGTCCTGAAGATACGCGATGGTCGTGCGGCAGACCTCTTCGAGATTAAAGCCGCAAAACGCGCTCGCCATGCCGACCGCAATGCCGGTATTCGCGGAGACGAGAATGTTCGGAAACGTCGTCGGCAGCAGCGTCGGCTCCTTCAGCTCGCCGTCATAGTTGTCGACAAAATCCACCGCATCCGCATCGATTTCGCGGAACAGCTCGGCACAGATTTTATCCAGCTTTGCCTCGGTATAGCGGGACGCGGCGTATGCCATATCGCGCGAATACACCTTGCCGAAATTTCCCTTGGAATCGACAAACGGCGTCAGCAGCGCCTCATTTCCGCGTGTCAGGCGCACCATTGTCTCATAAATCGCGCTGTCGCCATGTGGATTGAGCTTCATCGTCTGTCCGACGATGTTCGCCGATTTTGTGCGCGTCGCGCCCATCAGTCCCATTTTATACATTGTATACAGCAGCTTGCGGTGCGACGGCTTAAAGCCATCCAGCTCGGGAATGGCGCGCGATACGATGACGCTCATCGCATACGGCATATAGTTTTCCCGCAGCGTTTCCGTGATGCGCTGCGTGGCCGGCTCGAGCGCATGATATTCGCGCACGGGCTGCTGTTTGTTTTTCTTCTTTGCCATGGAGAAAGAACTGCCTTTCCTTATCTGTCGTGCCTCCGCTCAGGCGGGAGGCGTGTGCCTGCCGGGTCCATCAGGAGATGTCGGCAAATTCCAGATACTGCCAGCCGTTTTCGGCGATATATTCCTTGCGTCCGGACAGGTTTTCGCCGAGCAGCAGATCAAACATTTCACTTGTCGCCGCGATGTCCTCCGGCATGACGCGGATGAGCCGGCGGCTCTCGGGATTCATCGTGGTCTCCCACATCATTTCCGCCTCATTTTCGCCCAGACCCTTCGACCGCTGGATCGTGTACTTTTTGCCCTCTAACCTGCGCAGCACATCCGCCTTTTCGCTCTCGTCAAAGGCAAAATAGGTACTGTTTTTACAGGTAATCTCATACAGCGGAGATTCCGCAATATACACGAAGCCCTCCTCGATGAGTGTGGGGACAAGGCGGTACAGCATGGTCAGCACAAGCGTGCGGATCTGAAAGCCGTCGACATCGGCATCGGTACAGATGATGACCTTGTTCCAGCGCAGGTTGTTCAAATCAAACGTGGACAGCTCCTTCGCCGATTTGACCTTGACCTCCACGCCGCAGCCGAGCACCTTCAGCAGGTCGGTGATGACATCATTTTTGAAAATCTTGTCGTAATCCGCCTTCAGGCAGTTGAGAATTTTGCCGCGAATCGGCATAATCGCCTGAAATTCCGAGTCGCGCCCCTGCTTGCACGAGCCGAGCGCCGAATCGCCCTCCACGATATACAGCTCGCGGCGGGAAACGTCGCGCGTGCGGCAGTCGACAAACTTCTGCACGCGGTTGGCGACATCGAGCGAGCCGGACAGCTTTTTGCGGATGTTCAGGCGTGTTTTTTCCGCCTGCTCGCGCGAACGCTTGTTGATGAGAATCTGCTCGGCGATTTTGTCCGCCTCCGCCTTGTTCTCGATAAAATACACCTCGAGACCGGCGCGCAGAAACTCCGTCATCGCCTCCTGAATGAATTTATTCGTAATCGCCTTTTTCGTCTGGTTTTCATACGACGTCTGCGTGGAAAAACAGCTGCTGACGAGAATCAGGCTGTCGAGCACATCGTTGACGGAAATCGGGCTTTCGTTTTTGTTGTACTTGTCATTCTGCTTGAGATAGGCATCAATCGCATAGCGAAACGCGGTCTTGACCGCTTTTTCCGGCGCGCCGCCGTACTCCAGCCACGACGAATTGTGGTAGTACTCCAGACGGGATACGCTGGAGGAAAAGCAGAACGCACAGTTGAGCCGCACCTTGTATTCCGGCTTGTCTGCGCGGTCACGCCCGCGCCGCTCGGCGCTGAGCGACTGGACGGAGGTCAGCGCCTTGTCCTCCGCAATCTCCGCGACATAGTCGGTGATGCCGTTTTCATAACAGAACACCGTTTCGGCAAAGCCGTCCGGCTTCTCACTGCGGAACACAAACCGCAGATGCGGGTTGACAACCGCCTGCCGCTTGAGGACATCAAAATAATAGTCCTCCGGCACACGGATATCCGTGAAAACCTCGAGGTCAGGCCGCCACCGGATGACCGTTCCGGTGTCCGAACCGGTGTATTTTTTCTTTTTGAAGCCGGTCTTGGTGCCTGTGCGGTTTTCGCCCTTTTCAAAATGCAGCTGATAGGCATAGCCGTCGCGGCGAACCGTGACGTCCATGTATTCGGAGGAATACTGTGTGGCACAGGTGCCCAGACCGTTCAGGCCGAGCGAAAACTCATAGTTTTCGCCGTCATTTGTCTTGTATTTGCCGCCTGCATACAGCTCACAGAATACCAGCTCCCAGTTGTAGCGCTTTTCATTGGGATTAAAATCCACCGGAATGCCGCGCCCGTGATCCTCCACCTCAATGGAATGATCGGCATATCGGGTGACGACGATTTCGCTGCCGTAGCCCTCGCGCGCCTCATCGATGGAATTGGATAAAATTTCAAAAATCGCATGCTGACAGCCGTCCAGCCCGTCCGAGCCGAAAATAACGCCCGGTCTCTTGCGCACACGGTCTGCGCCCTTGAGGGCGGATATGCTCTCGTTGCCGTACTGATTTGCTTTTTTCATGCTGTAATTAACTCCAACCTGTCGTTCTTTCGTTAAAATTCCGAATAATCGGTATTATAGCGCAATTCTCCGCGCTCGTCAAATCGCACCGCGCCGCAGGGAGGCATCTGCGCGCAGCGGGCATAGAAAAATTCTGACCCCGCACGGGGTCAGAATCGGTTTCGTTTCATCTGGATTTTTTCTTTGGTGCTGCGCGGAATTTCTTCATCTTCTCCTGCCAGAAGTAATTGGCAATGATATACACAACGAGCATGACAATTGCCAGAATGAGCATGACATTTTCATAGGTTCCGCCCCAGTTTTCATAGCCCGCGATCACCCGCTTGAACACAACCGGCGAGATCAGCTCGACTATCCACACGACCGCCGTCGCAATCAGCACCGCGCGCTGCAGCGCATACAGCGCCGGATAGACCTTGCGGCACTCCTCTGTGATGCGGCGTTCATCGCTCTTCCAGACACCGTCCGCCTTTTTCCCTGCTTTGTTGTTTGACTTGCTGCTCATACGATCCTTTCTCTCTTCCTGTCAGACTTCGGAAACAACCGAACACCTGTAGTATACCACATCTGTCAAAAAAAGAACACCCGCAGGCGGATGTTCTTTCCTGTCTGTTTGCGGACAATCAGTCCTCGTCGTCAAATGTTTCGAGGATTTCGTCATCATCGTCCTCGTCTTCATCATCGTCACCGCAGAAGGTGAGCGCATCTGTGCCCACATTGTTGCTGGCAATTGTGATATCCACGCCCTTGCGGATCGGGGCGGTCAGAAAACCGATGACGACGCCCAGCAGGAGCCAGGCCATTGCGAAGAAAAATTTAGCTGTTCTGCTCATACCAATCTCCTCCCGAATTGCTCAACAGATGTCCGCACCGGGCCGGAAACGGCACGGCGCTGCCTTTCACTGTGTCCAGTATACCACATCTGTGCGCACGGCGCAAAAGAAGAATGCGGCTTCCCGCAATGTGCAGGCAGCCGCATTCCGCATCCGTCCGGCAAAATGTTCCTTTAATCCACAGAGTCCGGAACGGGGTCTGATTTCTCTCCTGTGCCGGCCGGATGCACCGCCGCGCTGTGCGCGGCAGGGATTTCTGCTCCGAGGGTAGTATGTCCGGCGGACTTCCGCTTTATGCGCATCAAAAAACACCGGAAACGGTTTCCCGTTCCGGTGCTGTTTGAGCAAGTAAATCAATACTTTCTTCTCTTTGCGCGAGCCGCTTCGGACTTCTTGCGGCGCTTCACGCTCGGGCTCTCATAATGCTCACGCTTGCGAAGCTCGGAAAGCACACCCGCCTTTGCGCACTGTCTCTTGAATCGTCTCAGCGCGCTGTCGAGAGACTCGTTTTCCTTTACGCGGATTTCCGACATTGTTTTCCCTCCCTCCGCGCGTTGCCAAATAAACGCTTTTGCACAATCCGGCAAAAATGCCGTAAACATATTATATCGTTTTCGCCTAGGACTGTCAAGCACAAGTTTTCCATTTGCCGAAAAACACGCTGCCTGACGTTACCTGACAACGAGATTGATGATTTTATTGGGCACAACGATAGATTTTACCACGTTTTTGCCCGCGATCGCACTCTGGATTTTGGCATCTGCCATCGCAGCGGCAAGTGCCTCGTCCTTTGCACAGTCGGTCGGCAGGACAACCTTGCCCTTGACCTTGCCGTTGACCTGAACGGCAATCTCAATGGTGGACTCAACGGTCTTGCTCTCATCGAAGGACGGCCATGTGTGCAGGCTGAGCAAATCGCTCTCTCCGAGCATCTGCCACAGCTCCTCGGTCACATGGGGTGCGAACGGATTGAGCAGAGCCAGCAGCGTCCGGTACTCGGCGCGGTTGACGCCCTTATCATACAGCTGATTGAGCAGCGTCATCATCTGCGCGATGGCGGTGTTCATCTTGAGGTTTTCAATGTCCTCGCTGACCTTCTGAATCGTGCGGTGCATCGCGACCTCATTTTCCGCGCTGTACGCATCGCCCGGCTGTATCTTGTCGAACAGCGACCACACGCGCTCGATAAAGCGGCGGCAGCCCTTGATCGCCTTCTGCGACCATGCCGCGGACTTCTCAAAGTCGCCGATGAACATCTCATACAGGCGCATGGTGTCCGCGCCGTATTCGTCGATGGTCTCGTCCGGATTGACGACGTTGCCCAGTGACTTGGACATCTTGACAACCGGATGCTCTGCCATCTCGCCGTACTTTTCGACCAGATGTCTGCGCGCGCCCTTCTCATCGCCGAACTGTTCGATCAGCGCTTTCTTCTCGTCCTCCGGAAGGTTGACGAAGCTGTGCGGATTCTGTCCCAGAATCATGCCGTGGCTTGTGCGCTTGCTGTACGGCTCCTTATACGGAACGACGCCGATGTCGTACAGGAACTTATGCCAGAAACGGGAATACAGCAGATGCAGCGTCGTGTGCTCCATGCCGCCGTTATACCAGTCGACCGGACCCCAGTATTCGAGCGCCTCCTTCGAAGCAAGTGCCTCGTCGTTGTGCGGGTCCATATAACGCAGGAAATACCACGAAGAGCCCGCCCACTGCGGCATGGTATCCGTCTCGCGCTTTGCGGGTGCGCCGCAGCACGGACAGGTTGTGTTGACCCAGTCGGTCATCGGTGCGAGCGGGGACTCACCGTCGTCTGTCGGCTCATACGAATCGACATCCGGCAGGCGCAGCGGCAGCTCGGATTCCGGAACCGGCACCCAGCCGCACTTGTCACAGTGAACCAGCGGAATCGGCTCGCCCCAGTAGCGCTGACGGGAGAATACCCAGTCGCGCAGCTTGTAGTTGACCTTGGCGTGACCGACGCCCTTTTCGGTCAGAAATTCGGTGATTGCCTTTTTCGCCTCTTCCACGGACATGCCGTCGAGAAAACCGGAATTGACCATCACGCCGGTCGCGCAGTCGGTAAATGCAGCCTCCTGCACATTGCCGCCCTTGACGACCTCCACAATCGGCAGATCAAATTTTTTCGCAAATGCCCAGTCGCGGTCATCATGTGCCGGAACCGCCATGATTGCGCCCGTGCCGTAGGTCATCAGAACGTAATCGGAGACGAAAATCGGGATTTCCGTGCCGTTGACCGGATTGACCGCGCGCACGCCGTCCAGACGCACACCGGTCTTGTCCTTGACCAGCTCCGTGCGCTCGAAATCGGATTTGTGCGCCGCCTCCTCGCGGTATGCGCGGACATCGTCGATGTTGTTCAGCTTGTCCGCCCACTTTTCAATCACCGGATGCTCCGGCGAGATAACCATATAGGTAGCACCGAACAGCGTGTCCGGACGGGTGGTGTAAACCGTCAGCACATCGCCTTCTGTGGTGGTAAAGTCGACCTCCGCGCCGGTAGAGCGGCCGATCCAGTTGCGCTGCTGGCTCTTGACGCGGTCAATGTAATCGACATCATCCAGATCGTCGATCAGACGCTGTGCATAGGCCGTGATCTTCAGCATCCACTGGCTCTTGTTGCGGCGGACAACCTCACTGCCGCAGCGCTCACATACGCCGTTGACGACCTCCTCGTTTGCCAGCACACATTTGCAGCTGGTGCACCAGTTGACCGCCATTTCCTTTTTGTAGGCGAGTCCTTTTTTGAAAAGCTGCAAGAAAATCCACTGCGTCCACTTGTAGTAATCCGGATCGGTGGTGTTGATCTCGCGGTTCCAGTCGAAGGAGAGTCCGAGTGCTCTCAGCTGGCTTTTAAAGCGTGCGATATTCTGCTTTGTGACCTCTGCCGGATGCACATGGTTTTTGATGGCAAAGTTCTCCGTCGGCAGGCCGAACGCATCCCAGCCCATCGGGTACAGGACATTATAGCCCTGCATCCGGCGCTTGCGCGCGACGATGTCCAGCGCGGTATACGAACGCGGATGACCGACGTGCAGACCTGCGCCCGAGGGATACGGGAACTCGACGAGCGCGTAATATTTCGGTTTGGAATAATCTGTGCCTGCTGCAAAGGCCTGTTTTTCGTCCCAGACCTTCTGCCATTTGGCTTCAATGGATTTATAATCGTATTTTTCCAATGTATGTGGCTCCCATCTATAAAAGTAATCGTTTCAAAGGAATGCTTACAGCTCCTCAATCGGAACCTGTACGGCGTCCTTCCACAGCTTTTCGAGACCGTAGAAGTCGCGCGCGGACTGCTGGAACACATGGATCAGCGCGAAGCCGTAGTCGAGCAGAATCCAGCTTGCGGAATCGTGTCCTTCAATATGATGCGGCATCACGTCGTAGTCCTTCTTCAAACGAAACTCGACTTCATCTGCCAGTGTTTTGACCTGTGTTGTCGTTGATGCGGCGCAGATGACAAAGTACTCCGCCAGTGTGGTCAGATCGCCCACCTTGAGCACCTGAATATCTTCTCCGCGCTTGCTGTCAAGCGCCTGTACTGCCGCCTTAATATAGGTTTCTGTGGTGTGATTTGCCATAGCTGTTCTCCTTGTGTCGGAAATAAACCTTATTCGTCCTCTTCCTGCTCCGGTGCACTGCCCGAGCCGCTGCCGGTTTCAGAACCGCCGTTTTTCTCTTTTTCATATGTCGCGTAGCGATACGCCTTTTCTTCCTCCCAGCTCTGACTGTAGATGCCGAGATCATCCGGCGTGATAATGTTGAAATTCTCCTCCGTCAGCGGATAGTCAAACGGATTGAAATATGTGTTGATCTGATCGATAATCATTTCCTTATCGAGAATATAGAACCACAGGTTGTCGCCCACATTCACCATCGCATTGTCGCCGATGAGTGTCTGCATGGACAGATCCTGTTCCATATTGAGCTGCATGGCCTGCATGCCCACCCAAAGGATCTGTGAGGTGGACAGGTCGGTTTCCACATTCTCGGAAACTGCCGCCGCAACCGACGGAATGTTCATAATATTGGTCACGGACAGCACCTTTTTCCCCAAATAGCCGAGGAAGGTCTGCAGCTTTTCAACGCGGCCGATGTCGCCGTCATCATAGCCCGTTCCGTCGTCATTGTGCCGCCAGCGCAGGAACTCGACAACCTTTTTCCCGTCCAGATGCTGCATGCCCTTTTTGAACTCAATGGAAAGATCCTGGGAGGCATCGTGGTAGGACATATCGAACGGAATGTCATAGTTCACACCGCCGATGGCATCGACGATTTCCGCAATGCCGTCAAAGTCGGCAATCAGATATTTGTCCGGACGAAAGCCGATGATATCGGCGACCTCATCCATCTGCTCATCAATGCCCTGCCCGTAGGCGGAATTGATTTTGCGGCCCGCGCCATGGCGTTCCGTATCCACAAAGGTATCGCGCGGGATGTTGATGACCTGCGCCTTGTGATTCTTTGTGTCAAACACCAGAACCATCATCGAATCGGTGCGCGTTCCCTCTTCATCGGTTGCGCCGACATAGAGTGTAAACACACCCTCCCTGCGTCCGAATTCATCCACCACAACGGCAGATCCCTGATCGATTTTCTGCGGGTCCATTTTCCCGCCGACCAGCGAGCCGGATGCATTGAGCCAGTAGCAAAATGCAAAATACCCCACCATACATGCTGCCGCCGCAACCGCAAATCCGGCCACGATGCGCCGCAGCAGTTTACTCTCTTTCTTTTCCATGCACCTTTCGTCCTATCTCTCCTGTTGCCTGTCAATCATGCTGTTCGAGCAGCCAGTTCCTTGCCAGAACCGTATCTGCATGAATCAGCTTTCCGCGGCGCACCAGATCGCGCAGCGAGGAATCCAGCCCGTAAAGCAGCGCCCGATCCAGATTGCGGACAGCCAGCTTGCGCGCGGTTTTTACACCGTCAAAGCTGCGGTTTTCCTCTATGTAATCCGCCATATAGACGATTTTATCCAACAGATTCATATTCGCGCAGCCGGTCGTGTGGTACGCGATCGCATGCACCACGTCGGGCGGCGCAGCGTAGACATCGGCGGCGATGGCAGCTGCTGTTTTTCCGTGCAGCATTTTCCACTCCGTTTTTTCGACATCATTTGGTATTATACCGTATTTTTGGCATAAGTTCAACTGCTCTTCCCTGGAAAATGTCTTGGTGATATCGTGCAGCAGCATGGCAAACGCGCACTTGTCCTCGTCCGCGCCGTACTTCTGTGCGAGCATGCGGGCGGCCTTTTCACAGCCGAGCGTGTGCTTGAGCCGGAATCCCGACAGACGGGAAAGGATATCTCTTCTGGTTTCATCATTGTAAAGCATCTTCATCCTCCGTTTCGTTCTGCGGGTACATTGTCCCTCCCTGCGTGCAGGCCGCACGAAACCAGGCCCGAACCGCCGCGGCAGCGGCCCTGCTGCTGCGGCAAAACAGTCCTGCCGAAATGCGCTGTCTTAAAAATACAGCCCCTGCTGTTCGATATAATCGTACACGGCCGGCGGCACCATCCGGCGGCACAGCGCCCGGTCGGCGCGAATGTCCGTCGAGGACACCGGCAGCGCCGGACAGTCCACGATGAAAACACGCGCCTGCCATGTCTGCCGCAGCCAGTCCGCCTTTGCCTCCAGCTGTGCGCGGTCATCTTCTCCGCGGGCGACTGTAACCAGACCGGCCAGACGGCACAGCTGCTCCGGCTCGCGCCACTGATCGAGCGTCAGCAGCATATCCGTCCCGATGATGAGAAACAGCTCGGCATCCGGCAGCTCCTGCCGCAGTGCGCGCAGCGTATCGACGGTATAACTCCGCCCGCCGCGCCGCAGCTCCAAGTCACACGCCTCCGCATGCGGGATCTCCCGCGCCATCAGGCGGGTCATCTCGAGCCGCTGTGCGCTGTCGGCAGAGCCGGACGGCATCGCCTTGTGCGGCGGCACATTGTCCGGCATGAGCAGCAGCCGGTCAAAATGCATCGCGGCCGACGCCTCACGCGCCGCATGCACATGTCCGTTGTGCGGCGGGTTGAACGTGCCGCCCATAATCCCGATGCGGCTCATGCGTCCGGATTGATGTGACGGTTTTCCGGATCGCGTGCGGTGCGGAAAATCACCGTCTTTGTCCCGATGCACTGCACCGGCTCGGCGTCCAGCTGCTCGCACAGCGCCGCCTGCACTTCGCGCGGGGACAGCATCGCCGTCTCCAGAATCTTGATTTTAATCAGCTCATGTTTTTCGAGCACAGCCTCCGCCTGCGTCAGCACCGCCTCGGTCAGCCCTTCCTTGCCGATGAGCAGCACATCGCCCATCGGATTTGCCATGGCGCGCAGGCGCGCGCGCTGTCTGCTTGTCAGCATTTAGTCTTCTCCTTTTTGTTCCATGTATACCTGCAGCGCACTGGCCAGTGCGGTAAATGCGCGTGCGCGGTGAGAAATCGAATTTTTGACATCCTGATTCAGCTCGCCGAACGTGCAGCCGTACTCCGGCACGCAGAAAATCGGGTCATAGCCAAAGCCGCCTGTTCCGCGCTCCTCGCTGAGAATGGTGCCGCGGCACTGTCCGCGCACGGTCAGCTCGCGTCCGTCGGGGAACACACATGCCGCCACACAGACAAATTCCGCGCCGCGCTGATCCTCCGGCACCTGCAGCATTTTGTCGAGCAGCAGCAGATTGCGGTCGTGCGCCGTCGCATCCGGCCCCGCCCAGCGCGCCGAATGAATGCCCGGGAAACCGTCCAGCACATCGACCGCCAGCCCGGAATCGTCCGCCACCGCCGGCAGACCGAGCGCCTGACAGACGGCACGCGCCTTGATGCGCGCGTTTTCCTCAAAGCTCTCGCCGTCTTCTACGATTTCGGGAAAATCCTCCGGCATCGGCTCCACCTCGAAGCCGAGCGGCTCCCAGATCTCCCTGACCTCCTGTATTTTTCCCGGATTGTGCGTTGCTAAAACAAACTTCATCCGACTTCACCCGTAATCTTTCTCTGTTCCCGGCACAGCTTTGCCGTGCCGCGGCGCGCCAGCGACATCAGACGGGTCAGCTCCTCCTTTGTGAACGGACGGCCCTCGCCGGTGCCCTGAATTTCCACATATTCGCCCTTTTCCGTCATGACGAAATTCGCATCGACAATGGCATGCGAGTCCTCCTCATAGGCGAGGTCGAGAATCGCTTCATCGTTCCAGATTCCGGCGGATACCGCCGCAACCTGTCCGGTCAGCGGGATTTTATCGAGCACGCCGTCGTCCACCAGCTTTTTGCACGCCAGCCACAGCGCGACATAGCCGCCTGTGATGGACGCACAGCGCGTGCCGCCGTCCGCCTGAATGACGTCGCAGTCAATGATAATCTGCCGTTCGCCCAGCGCCTCCATATCGGTGACAGCGCGCAGCGCCCGTCCGATCAGGCGCTGGATTTCCGCGCTGCGCCCGCTGAGCTTGAGCTTGGAGACATCGCGCCGGCTGCGCGTATTGGTCGCGCGCGGCAGCATACTGTATTCCGCCGTCACCCAGCCACGTCCGGTTCCCCTGACGTGCGGCGGCACATTTTCCTCTACCGTCGCATTGCAGATGACCTTGGTATTGCCCACGGAAATGAGCACCGAACCCTCCGCATGTATCGTAAAATCGGGAATAATCTTCATTTTGCGCATCTCATCGTTGCGCCTCAGGTCAGGTCTTGCCATCGCTTAAAATCCTCCTTCTTCGGGCAGCAGCGCCTCGACAAACGCCCTGCGCTCAAACGGCATCAGATCGTCAATGCCTTCGCCCACGCCGACATATTTGACGGGCACGCCCAGTCCGGCGGAAATCGCGACGACAATGCCGCCCTTTGCCGTACCATCCAGCTTGGTCAGCACAATGCCGGTCAGCTTCGCCGCCTTGTTAAACTGTTCTGCCTGCGACACGGCATTCTGTCCGGTCGTCGCGTCGAGCACCAGCAGTGTCTCACGGCTGGAGTCGGGCAGCTCGCGCGAAATGACGCGGTCAATTTTGTTCAGCTCATTCATCAGATTGGTCTTGTTGTGCAGCCGTCCGGCCGTATCGACGATAATGATGTCACAGCCGCGCGCCTTTGCCGCCGCAATCGAATCGAACACGACGGCCGCAGGATCCGCGCCCTCGCCGTGCCGGACGATGTCCGCGCCCGCGCGCTCCGCCCAGATCGTCAGCTGATCGGCCGCCGCCGCGCGGAAGGTGTCCGCCGCCGACAGCATGACGCGCTTGCCCTGTGCGGTGTAAGCTGCCGCCAGCTTGCCGATGGTCGTCGTCTTGCCGACGCCGTTGACGCCGATGACCAGAATCACAGCCGGTTCCCGCGAGATATCCAGGCCGGTGTCCTCCTGCATCATATCGCATAAAATATCACACAGTGCATCGCGCAGCGCAGACGGCGTGTCAATGTGCTCGTGCTTTGCGCGGTCGCGCAGCTGATCGACTGCCTCGGAGGCCGTCGCCGCACCGAGGTCGGCGAGGATCATCGCCTCTTCCAGCTCCTCCAGCAGATCTTCGTCCACCTTGACAAACGCCGCCATGACATCGCCGAGCGATTCGCTGACCGCCGCGCTTGTCTTTTTCAGGCCCTCTTTTATTTTATCGAAAAATCCCATTGCGGATTCCTCCTCATTCTATTTTTTCATCCGAAGCGGATGGAATTCTTTTCATCAGGTGAGTTCCATTTTCATCTCGCGCTCGACATCCGCAATGTTCAGCATGAGCAGGCGCGATACGCCGCGCTCCTGCATGGTGACGCCGTACAGCATGTCGGCCTCCTCCATCGTGCCGCGGCGGTGCGTGATGACGATGAACTGCGTCCTGTCCGACAGCCGCTGCAGATACTGTGCAAAGCGCGTGACATTGACATCGTCGAGTGCGGCTTCGATCTCATCGAGCACGCAGAACGGGGTCGGGCGCACCTTGAGAATGGCAAAGTACAGCGCAATGGCGACAAATGCCTTTTCTCCGCCGGACAGCAGGGACAGGGTTTTGAGCGTCTTGCCGGGCGGTGTCACGCGGATTTCAATGCCGCAGCCGAGGATATCGCTCTCATCCTCCAGCGCCAGCTCAGCGCTGCCGCCGCCGAAAATCTCGCGGAATGTCTCGCCGAAATACTGATTGAGCTGTGCAAAGGAGGCGGCAAACGTCTCCTTCATCTGCTCGGTCAGCTGCGCAATGATGCCGCGCAGCTCGTTTTCCGCCTGCTCCAGATCGTTTTTCTGCTCGGTCAGGAAGGTCAGCCGCTCGCTGACCTCGGCATATTCCTCCACAGCCGACAGATTGACCGCGCCGAGTGCGCGGATGGCGCGGCGCAGCTCGCCGGTCCGTTTTTCCTCCGTCTGCCGGCTGTCAAACGGCTGTACAATCGGGCGCGCGGCGGTCGGTGTCAGCTCATAGCTCTCCCACATTTTGTCGAGAATCTGCTGCTCCTCGCGGCGCAGCTGCTGCGCGGCAGCCTCAGCCTGCGCGTGACTGCGCTCCAGCGCCACCAGTTCGTTTGCGATATGCCGCGCCTGCTTTTCCGTCTCCGTCTTGCTCTGCTCCAGCTGTATGCGCTGCTGTCCGCATTGCTGCAGCTGCCGGCGCAGCTCTTCTGTATGCGTGCGGTTTCCCTCGCCGCGTTTTTCCAGCCGGCCGCGCTCCTCATCCGCCTGCCGGATGGTCTGTTCGTATTCGTTCATGCGGCGGCGGTGATCCTCCGCCGCGAGGCGGGCGCTTTCCGCCATGCCCCGCAGCTCCTCAAGCGCCTGTCCGGCGCTCGCGTGCTCGGTCTGCGCCTGCACCAGCGCCGTATGCTCTTCCGCCGTCCTGCGGTTTTGCTCGGCGAGCTGCTCTGCCGCGTGCTGTGCCTGCTCCTCCGCCTGCTGCTGCGTCTGCTGCGCCTGCTGCCGCTCGCGTGCCAGCTCGGCTGTGCGCTGCTCGAACCGTTCGATCTGCTGACGGAGCTGTGTGCGCCGCTGTTCGGCATCATTCTGCTCCGCGCGGAACTGCTGCTCCGCCTCGCGCACACTGTTGAGCAGAAGCTGATGCTGCTCCGCCTGTGCGGACAGCGCCGCAAGCTGCTGCCGCTTTTCGGTGAGCACAGCAGCACACTGTGCCGTGCGCCGCTCCGCCTGTGCGGCATCCTCCGCGAGCTGTCTGCCGCGCGCCGTGAGGGAGGCAAGCGTTTCCTCCTGTTCGCGCGCCTTTTTCTGCAGCTGCTCCAGCTGATTGGCACGCGAGAGAATACCGGAGGAACGTCCCGCCGAGCCGCCGGTCATCGAGCCGCCCGCATGAATCAGCTGACCGTCCAGCGTCACGATACGGAACCGATTGCGGTATTGCTTTGAAATCGCGAGCGCAGCGTCGAGATTTTCCGCCACAACGGTGCGCCCGAGTGCATTGTCTACGATGTCGCGGTAATCCGCCTCGCAGTCCACCAGGTCGGACGCCACACCGCAAAAGCCGCGGCAGCGCTCCAGTCCGCTCTCCCGCAGCGACTGCGGGCGAATGGTGTCCATCGGCAGGAAGGTCGCGCGTCCGCCGTCCTTTTTGCGCAGAAGCTGAATGGCGCGCTTGCCGTCCTCCGCCGTCTCCACGACGATATTGGATGCCGCCGCGCCGAGCGCAGTCTCCACCGCCATGACATAGGTGTCCGATACATGCAGAAGCGAGGAAAGCGGTCCGCGCACGCCCCGCAGCGCACCGTTTTTTGCCTGGCCCATGACCAGACGGACTGCCCGCGAAAAGCCCTCGTAATCGCGCTGCAGCTCTGTGAGCATGCGCACGCGGTTGCGGCTGTCGGTCAGCGCCGCTGTCAGCGCCGCATGGGTGCGGCGCGCCTCCTCCAGCTGTCCGGCCGTCTGCTGTGTGTCCTGCTGTGCGCGGCTGTGCTCCGCCTCCGCCGCGTGAATTTCCTCACGCAGCGCGTCAATAGCCTGCTGCATATTGCTCTGCGCCAGCTGTTCGCGTTCTGTACGCCCTTGGGCGGTGCGGACATCGTCGCCTACGCTCCGGCTGCGCCCCTCGAGTGCCTCCAGCTGCAGCTGCGCCGCGCGCGCTTCCGCCTGTGCGGTAAACAGCTGTTCGCTGCTCCGCTCCGCCTGCTCGCGCAGCTGTTCGGCGCGCTTCTGCTCCCGCTGTACGCGTTCCTCGAGTGCAGCCGTCTGCTGCTGCCGGGTATTCAGCGCCGTCATGCGCCGCTCAATCTGTTCTGTCAGCTCCTCCAGCCGCGTTTTCCGCGCCTGCATCTGCTGCTCCAGCGCTTCGTTCTGTTCGCGCTGCGCCTCCAGCTGACCCTTTGCCAGCCCGATGTTTTCCTCTGCATTGCGCCGGCTCTCCGTCAGCACCGCAACGCGGCGCGACAGGTCAGCTGTGGTTTCCTCTGCCGCGGAAAGCTGTGCCTGCAGCTGTTCGGCACGGACATCCGACTGCCGCATCTGCTCCGCCAGCTGCTCGGCATGGGCATACTGCTCCCGCTGGGTCTCGCGCACCGTCTCCAGCTTGTGCTCTGCCTCCTGCCGCGCCTGCTCCGCCGCATCACGCGCGTCCTTCATGCCGTCCAGCGTGTCCATCCAGAGCGACACCTCGCGCACGCGCAGCTCATCGCGCAGCTTGAGAAATTTTTTCGCGCTTTCCGCCTGTTTTTCCAGCGGGCCGGAGCGCGCATCCAGCTCATTCCAGATATCCCGAATGCGCACAAGGTTGTCTGCCGTCTGTTCCAGCTTGCGCTCCGCCTCTTCCTTGCGCGTGCGAAAGCGCGTCACGCCGGCGGCTTCTTCAAATACCTCGCGGCGGTCGGTGCTCTTGACCGCGAGGATTTCATCAATTCGGCCCTGTCCGATGATGGAATATCCATCCCGTCCGAGACCGGTGTCCATGAACACCTCCCGAATATCGCGCAGGCGCACCCGCTTGCGGTTGAGGAAGTATTCACTCTCGCCGGAGCGATAGTATTTTCTCGTCACCATGACCTCGGCCGCCTCCACGGGGAACTGCCCCGCGGAATTATCCAGAATCAGTGTGACCTGTGCCGCACCCATCGGGCTTCGCCTCGATGTGCCGCCGAAAACGACATCCTCCATCTTTGCGCCGCGCAGGCTGCGGGTCGACTGCTCACCCAGCACCCACCGGATGGCGTCGGAGATATTCGATTTTCCGCTTCCGTTCGGTCCGACGATTGCCGTCATACCGTCAGAAAAGCGGATGGTTGTTCGGTCGGGGAATGATTTAAACCCCTGTAATTCGAGCGATTTCAGATACACGCGTTTCCCTCACGCTTCCCTTCTATCGGCAGCTTTTGTTTCTGCCGATACCAATTCTAGTATACAGCATACCATGTTTTCCCACCGGATGCAATCGACAGAGCAAAAATGATACGGCACTGTTACCATTTTAACATTTGCGCCGTGCGCAGAAAAAAACCGCTCCCTCCGCCGCAATGCAGCGGCAAGCAGGAGCGGGGCAATCAGAGCCATGTGAAGTTTTCCGTTCCGGCACCCAGTTCAAAATGATACTTTGCAATGCCGAGATCGACCTTGGTGTAAAAGCCAAAGCCCGCCTTTGCTGAAACCCGGTTTGGACCGGTCAGGGAAAAGGAGAATTTCTGCTGATTGACGGCAGTCGGCGCGAGCAGCGCGGCCTCCACGCCGCTGCGAAACCACTGCGGCGCATCTGCGGGGGCATGACTGACCGCTCCGGCAGACTTGGATTTGTGCGCGGCGCCCTCTGTCACGCCGTAACCGACGGCGATGACAAGCACGAGCTTTTCCCCTGCTGCAACGGTAAAGGCTTCCGGAATTTTCTGATAGGTCAGCGCGACCCAGCAGGTGTTCAGCCCCAGCTGCTGTGCGCGAAGCACGATCTTTTCGCCGTAATAGCCGCACTGCTCCTCCAGCTTTTCGCCCTTTTTCCCGATGAGGACAATATAATTTTTCACGCCGGAAAAATGCCCGTACCGCGCCATGCGGCCGGCAAATGCCTTCGGTTCATTCTGTACCAGCTGAATATGCAGCCCGCTCTCCCGGTTGCACTGCTCGATGCACTGCTGCAGCTCCGCCGCTGCCGCGCCGAGCGGCCTGTCCTGATAGGCGCGCACCGAATGCCGGCGGCGCATTGCCTCCATTAAGTCCATGATTCGTCCTCCTGCTTTTCGGCGCAGATGCGGATGTCCCGTTCGGGAAATTCCCGCTGCAAGCGCAGCACATTGCGCCGTTTTTGTCCGATTGCACGAGACAGCTCGCGCGCCGGTACCATCAGTATGCCATCTTTCTGCCGTTCTAGCCGGGCGCGCAGCCGGCGATACCACAGCTCATTCCACACCAGCTCACCCATTGCGGGATGATACGCGCCCGCGGCGACCGTGCAGCTGAGCTCCTCTGTCGGGTTGAGCCCGATGCGCAGCACAGGGATGTTTGCCCGCCGGAACACATCCAGCATATCCGCGCACCAGACCGCCGCTGTGTCCACATCGAGCGGGGTATACGCTCCCGCGCGCCACAGGTCGTACAGCTCCGTGTCGGGCAGAACCGCCACAGGATAGATGCGCACGCCGTCGGGCTGCAGCGCCGCAATGCGCTGCGCGGTACGGCACACGGTCTCGCGCGTGTCGCCGGGCAGTCCCGCCATCGTCTGCAAAACGAGCGAAAAGCCCGCCGCCCGGACGAGCCGGGAAGCGCGGACGGTATCCTCCGCCGTGTGTCCGCGCGCCGCGCGCCGCAGCACTTCATTGTCCATCGACTGCGCACCCAGTTCAATCACGGAAACGCCGTGCCGGCGCAGCCGCTCGAGCGTCGGGATGTCAATCGCATCCGGCCGCGTAGAAAGCCGCACGCTGGACAGCTGTCCGGTGTGCAGAAAGGAATCTGTCACCTCGAGCAGCGCCTCCTGCTCGTCCACCGGGATGGCTGTAAAGCTGCCGCCGTAAAAAGCGGCCTGCGGCGCACTTCCCTCCGGCAGAACGGAAAGCGCCTGTGTGAGAATGTGCCGCGCCTTTTCCGGCGTCATTTGCGCCTGCTGTCCCGCAATCGTCCGTTGATTGCAAAAGACACAGCGGCAGGGACAGCCCGCATGCGGCACAAAAACCGGCACAATCGATGCCATCTGCTCAGACCTGTCCCATCAGCGCAAGCGCAGCCTTCGCCGCCATCTGCTCGGCTTCCTTTTTGCTGCGTCCGGTGCCCTCCGCAAAAATATTGCGGTTGAGCAGCACCTGTACGGTAAACCGCTTGTCATGGTCCGGCCCGCTTTCCCCGGTCAGCTGATAGGTCAGTGTCTCCTGCCGGTTCTTCTGTACGATTTCCTGCAGGGCGGTCTTGTAGTCGCGGAATGCGCCGCCCTGTTCGGCCAGATCCACCTTCGCCGGAAGGAAGGACAGAATAAAGGCGCGGGCGGCCTCCAGTCCGCCGTCCAGATAAATCGCGCCGATCAGCGCCTCCACCGAATCCGCCAGAATCGACGGGCGCTTGCGTCCTCCGCCGTTTTCTTCGCCCTTTCCGAGCAAAAGCAGGCGGTCCAGCCCAAGTTCCTTGGCAACCTCATACAGCGTCTGTTCGCATACAACCGCCGCGCGCAGCTTCGTCAGCTGACCCTCCGGTACATTGGGACAGCGGTGGAATACATAGTCTGCGGACACCAGTCCGAGTATGGAATCGCCAAGAAACTCCAGCCGCTCATTGTTCTGGATATGCTGCTCCCGATGCTCGTTGGCATAGGAGGAATGCGTCATCGCCGTCGTCAGCAATCCGGTGTCGCGGAACTGATAAATCAGCTCATCCTTTTCCATCATCGTTTCGCTCCTTTCTTTTTATCCATCGGGTGCGCCGCCGCGCAGGACAGATACACCCGCATTGTTGCATCGCCGCACAAGCGGAAACACCTGTTTTCCGAAAAAACAGCGTCCGAATTTTGAGCCCTCTGCCGCACCCCGTGCTCCGGTGATGCCGCGCCGCATTCAGACACTGTTTTTTCGGTCAAATGATTGTTTCGATTCATGCAGGATCGGTGCGGTTTAATCATCCTCACCGATGTATCGGACAATGTCTCCGATTGTCTTGATCTCTTCCATTTTCTCGGTTGGGACCTCCTCGATGCCGAACGCATCCTCAATGCTCATCATGATCTCTACCATATCAAGCGAGTCCGCCATAAGATCATCCACGATCCTCGTGTCCATACTGAGCTCTTCCGTGTCCACACCGAGCTGCTCCGAGAGAATGTCACACACCTTCTCGAATACCACCACGTTCACCTCCCTGCCTGCTTTGGCCGGTCTCCGCCGTATGAATCAAATGATATGCGACGAAGACCGTTGTGTCAATAGAAAAACCGACTCACAGTGTCATGTGGTCAATATTGCGGGTAATTTCGCCGACAACATCCGCCTCCACAAAGCTGACCGCCTGTTTGACCGCCGAACGAATCGCACGCGCGTCCGAAGAACCGTGCGCCTTGAACACCGGCTTGCAGATGCCTAAAAACGGCGCGCCGCCGACCTCGCTTGTCGAAAGCAGGCTTTTCAGCCGGCGCATTGCCGGCTTGACCAGCAGATACGCGAGCTTGGTGCGGGCATTGGTGAGAAATGCCGACTTGAGTTCTCCCATCAGGAAGGTTGCAACGCCCTCGACCGTCTTGAGCATGACATTGCCCGTAAAGCCGTCGGAAACCGCGACATCACACGCGCCCATCGGCACATCGCTGCCCTCCACATTGCCGACAAAACGAATGCGTCCTTCGGCATCCGCCTGCTTGAGCAGGTCATAGGTCTCGCGCCGCAGCGTATCGCCCTTGGTGTCCTCCGCGCCGTTGTTGACCAGACCGACGCGCGGTGACGCAACGCCCATCACCTTCTGCATGTAGAAGCTGCCCATGTAGGCAAACTGCAGCAGATATTCCGGCGTGCACTCCGCGTTTGCGCCGGCATCGATGAGCATAACATGTCCGCCCCTGCAGGGCATGACCGGGGGCAGTGCCGCGCGGCGGATCCCCTTGATCCGCTTGACCACCAGCGTCGCGCCGGACAGCAGCGCACCCGTATTTCCCGCGGAGATGAGCGCATCGCCCGCGCCGTCGCGCAGCAGGCGCAGCGCAACCGACATGGACGCATCCTTTTTGCGGCGCACCGCCATCGCGGGATCGTCGTGCATGTCGATGACATCCGATGCCGGCTGAACCGTGATGGGCAGATCGCCCGCCTTTTCCTTTTTGAGCAGGGTGCGAATCGTGTGCTCTTTTCCGACCAGAATATATTCGTGTCCGAATTCACGCGCGGCCATCACGCAGCCGGATACGATTGCCTCCGGCGCATTGTCGCCGCTCATTGCATCGATAATGAGTTTCAAAGGGAACCCTCCTTTACCGCATCCAGCAGTCCGTCCAGATGCTCCAGCGCACGCAGCGCAATTTGTGTATTTTTCTCCCGCTTGCCCTTGACCCGGCGGCCGAGCGGCTGAATAATGCCGAAGTTGATGTTCATCGGCTGGAATTTTGTATTGGCTTCGTTCGAGACATACAGACCGAGTGCACCGATGGCGGTCGTGTCCGGAAACTCGATGAGCGGCAGCCCGTTCAGCTCGCGCGCCAGATTGACGCCGGTCTCAAAGCCGGACGCAGTGGATTCGATATAGCCCTCCACGCCGGTCATCTGTCCGGCAAAGCGGATGCGCGGCTCCTCCCGCAGGCGAAAATGCCGGTCGAGCAGGCGCGGCGAATCCATAAAGGTGTTTCGGTGCATCACGCCGTACCGCACAAATTCCGCATTGCGCAGCGCCGGAATCATCGAAAAGACACGCTTTTGCTCCGGAAAGCGCAGATGGGTCTGAAAGCCGACGAGATTGTACAGGGAACCTGCCGCATTGTCGCGGCGCAGCTGTACGACGGCATACGGATCTTTTCCGGTGCGCGGGTCGCGCAGACCGACCGGCTTGAGCGGTCCGTACAGCAGCGTGTCGTGTCCGCGCCGTCCCATGACTTCGACGGGCATGCAGCCCTCAAATACCTTTTTGTCCTCGAAGCCGTGCACGGGCGCCTGTTCCGCCGCGCAGAGCGCCTCCCAGAACGCGTCATATTCTTCGCGGTTCATCGGGCAGTTGATGTAATCCGCCGTTCCCTTGTCATAACGGGAGGCGAAATAGGCATGTTCCATATCAATCGAGCCGAAGCTGACGATCGGCGCCGCCGCATCATAAAAATGCAGATATTCGCGCTGACCGAGCCTGCTCCGAATGTCGTCAAACAGCGCATCCGACGTCAGCGGGCCGGTCGCCACAATCACATGTCCTGTCTCCGGCAGATGTGTGACCTCTTCCTCGTGCACCGCAATGCCCGGATGGGAACGGATTTTCTCCGTAACCCGCGCGGAGAACGCCGTCCGGTCGACGGCGAGTGCGCCGCCCGCCTCAACGCGCGTGGCATCGGCGCAGGCAATCAGCAGACTTCCCGCCCGCCGCAGCTCCTCCTTGAGCAGGCCGGGGGCGGTGCAGATTTCCGCGCCGCGCAGCGAATTGGAGCAGCAGAGCTCGGCAAAATCCGCGGTGTGGTGTGCGGGTGTCATGCGCTTCGGCTTCATCTCGTACAGGTCGACCGCAATGCCGCGCTGTGCCAGCTGCCACGCCGCCTCGCTGCCCGCGAGACCCGCACCGATCACAATTGCATTATTCGGCATCGGTGACCTCCTGTGCTGCGGCGGTCTTCTTCGCTGCCGTCTTCTTCGCAGTTGTCTTCTTCGCAGCTGTTTTTTTCGTTGTCTTTGTTGTCTTTTTGGATGCAGTCTTCTTTGCAGCTGTCTTTTTCGCCGTCCTGCGCGCAGGCTTGCTCTCGTCTGTCGCCTCGCCGGCGGCAGCCGCCTCCGCTTCCTTCTGCGCCTTGGTCTTGCGCGGCGTGCGCTTGCTGATGAACTTTTTGTAGTCACAGCCGTCCTTGTAGCACACCAGATGCGTCTCGCCGGTCTCGCGGTCGTAGTGGCGGAACAGCGCAGAGCCGCATTCCGGACACTCCTCCTTGGTGGTCTTATCCCACGTCATAAAGGTGCAGTCGGGATAGTTGCTGCATCCGAGATAGGGATAGCCGCGCTTGGATTTGCGCCCGACGATCTGACCGCCGCATTTCGGGCAGGTGATGCCGGTCTCCTCGACAATCGGCTTGGTATTTTTGCACTCCGGATAGCCCGGGCAGGCGAGAAACTTGCCGAACCGGCCGGATTTGATGACCATTTTGCGCCCGCAAAGCTCGCAGACGACATCGGTTTCCTCGTCCTTGATCTTGATGCGCTGTCCCTCGAGATCCTTTTCCGCCTGCTGCAGCGCGGACTCAAAGTCGCCGTAGAAACGGCGCAAAACCTCGACATAGGACATTTTGCCGCTTTCGACCTCGTCCAGCTCCTCTTCCATATGCGCCGTAAAGGTCAAGTCGGCGACCGAGGTGAACTTATCCACAAGCAGCTCCGTGACGCCCTCGCCGAGCGGGGTCGGGCGCAGACTGCGCCCCTCCTTCACGACGTAGTCCCGCGCGAGAATGGTCGAAATCGTCGGCGCATAGGTGGACGGGCGGCCGATGCCCTTTTCCTCCATCGCCTTGATGAGCGATGCTTCGGTATAGCGCGCCGGCGGCTGCGTGAAGTGCTGTGCCGGCGTCAGCTTCCGGCAGGCGAGCGTATCGCCCTCGTCGAAATTCGGCAGCGGCTTGCCGGAGCCGGTATCGCCCTTGCCGTCGTCCGTCGACTCCTCATAAACCGCGGTAAAGCCGGGAAATGCCACCTTGTAGCCGCTCGCACGGAACACATAGCCCTCCGACAGAATATCTGCCGAAACCGTGTCCAGAATCGCCTCTGCCATCTGGCAGGCCACAAACCGGCTCCAGATCAGCTTATACAGCTTGTACTGCTCGGGTGTCAGGTGCGGCTGCAGGTCGTCCGGCGTCATCATGACATTGGTCGGACGAATGGCCTCGTGGGCGTCCTGCGCGTTGTTTTTCGTGCGGAACACGCGCTTTTTCGCCGGATAATACTCCGCACCATAGCGCTGCACAATGAAATCCTTGGCCGCGGCTGTCGCCTCATCGGACAGCCGCAGCGAGTCGGTACGCATATAGGTAATCAGACCGGTCAGACCTGCCTCGCCGATCTCAATGCCTTCATACAGCTGCTGTGCGACCGCCATCGTGCGGCGCGGCGTCATGCCCAGCTTGCGGCTCGCCTCCTGCTGCAGCGTCGAAGTGATAAACGGAGGGGCCGGATTTTTGCGTTTTTTGCCGCGGCGAACCTTGCCCACGGTAAACGGCTTGCCGGTAACAGCTGTCACGACGGCGTTCGTCTGCGCCTCGTCCTTCAGCTCCACCTTTCCGCCGGCATCGCCGTAAAACGATGCGGTAAACACGCCGCCCGCCGGTGCGGCAAGCTCTGCCTCCAGCGACCAGTATTCCTCCGGCACAAAGGCGCGGATTTCTTTTTCCCGGTCAACGACCATGCGCGTCGCCACCGACTGCACGCGGCCCGCAGACAGACCGCGCTTGACCTTCCGCCAGAGGAAGGGGGACAGCTCGTAGCCCACAATGCGGTCGAGAATGCGCCGCGCCTGCTGTGCGTCGACCAGATCGAGATCGATGTCGCGCGGATGGGCAATGCCTTCCTGCACGGCACGCTTTGTGATCTCGTTAAAGGTCACGCGCTTTGAGCGCTGATCGCCGAGATACAGCAGCTCCTTCAAATGCCATGAAATCGCCTCGCCTTCGCGGTCGGGGTCGGTTGCGAGATACACAAAATCGCTTTCCTCCGCCGCGTCGCGCAGCTCATTGATGATCTTATCCTTTCCGTCAATCGGAATATATTCCGGGCGGAAATCATGCTCGATATCCACGCCCATGGTCTTTGCCGGTAAATCACGCAGATGTCCCATCGACGCCTTGACGACGTAATCCGTACCGAGATATTTCCCGATGGTCTTTGCCTTTGCGGGGGACTCCACTATGACAAGCTTTGACATGAATGTCTTTCCTCCTGTGCCGGTGCGCCGCCGCATGCGGGACGCACCAAAAATCTATTCAACCCAAGTTCGGTTCTTCGTTCGTTTGCTGCGGCAGCTGCACATCATCCGCGGCGCAGAAACCCTCTCCCACGCGCAGGACATAGCCGCCGACCTCCAGTATCGTCAGCGCCGTGAGCACATCGGATGCCGGCAGCGCTGTCTCATTGACAATCTCATCAACGGTGTGCCGGCCGCTGTGCACAGCCTGCCAGACCGTGCGCTCCGGCTCACCGCCCTCCAGCGTGCGCATTGTGCGCGGCGCGGCGGCAAATACTTCCGGAGAATCCAGATGAAGCTGCTCCTCCTGCCGGACATCCGGCTTTCGCGCACGGGGCGCCCCCGGCTGCCTCGGATGTGCATAGCACGCCAGAATGTCTCCCGGTGTCTGCACCAGCGCCGCGCCGCCCTCCCGGATGCACGCATTGCAGCCGGCACTGTTCGGGCGGTTGATGTCGCCGGGAACGGCAAACACATCCCGCCCCTGCTCGAGGGCGAGATCAGCGGAGATCATCGCGCCGGATTTTTTCGGCGCCTCTACCACCAGTGTGCCCCGGCTCAGACCGGTTATGATGCGGTTGCGCGCCGGAAAATGTCTGGCGGCCGGTTCGGTTCCCGGCGGGTATTCGCTGATGACAGCTCCCTGCCGGATAATCCGCTGCATCAGCTGCTCATGCTGCCACGGATAGCAGACATCCACGCCGCAGCCGAGCACAGCCACCGTCACATTGCCCGCTTCCAGCGCTGCGCGATGTGCCTCGCCGTCAATGCCGCGTGCCATGCCCGATACGATAATACAGCCGCGCTGCGCGAGATTTCCGGCAAAATAGCGTGCCGCGCGCAGGCCATACGGCGTTGCCCGCCGCGTGCCGACGACGGAAATCGTCAGCTGTTCCTCAAAGTCCGGCAGTGTGCCGCGCACATACAGAACCAGCGGCGCATCGGAAAGATCCAGCAGCTGCCGGGGATATTGTTCCGCATCCGCCGTCACAATATCAATATGCAGCCGCGCACAGTCGTCTGCAATCCGGCGCGCGTACGTCAAATCCTTGTCCGCGAGCGCGTCCAGTTTGGCTCTCGAAAGGGAGTCGGCAGCGGCGAGCTGCTCGCGGTCCGCACGCCAAATTGCCTCGGGCGAACCAAACGCGTGCAGCAGGCGATGCGCCAGTTTTGCACTGCAGCCGGGCCGCTCGGCGAGCCAGAGCCAGTATAACAGCGGATTGGTCATGCGTCCGCCTCCCCTGTCCGGCTCATTTCATACATGAGAATGGCGGCCGCCACCGACGCATTGAGCGATTCCGCGCGCCCCGCCATCGGAATGATAATCTGTCCGTCGCACTGCTCGACCGCCTGACGGGTCACGCCCCGTCCCTCGTTGCCGATGAGCACGGCCGCGCGGTGCAAATCCACCTGTGTGGCCGGCACGCTGTCCGCGCTGAGCGCCGCGGCATACAGCGGAATCTTCAGTTCGCGCAGGAAATCCGCCGTCTCTGCAAGCGAAGCCGCCGCCGTCGGCAGGCGGAACACTGCCCCCATCGTCGCACGCACGACCTTCGGCGCGGTCGGGTCCACGCAGCCCTCGCACAAAATCAGTCCGTCCAGCGCAAAGGCATCCGCTGTGCGCATGATGGTTCCCAGATTTCCGGGGTCCTGCAGGCCCTCCAGCACCATCAGCCGGCGCGCGCCGGACAGCGCGTGCAGCCCGGCAACCGGGCGTGCACAGGAAAACACGATTCCCTGCGGCGTTTTGACATTGGAAACCTTTGCCAGCAATGCCGCTGGACAGCGGTACAGCTTTGCGCCCGCCCGCTCCGCCGCGTGCAGCAGATCCTCGGAAACCGCTGCGCCGTCAGCCGTCAGCACGGCATGTACGCCTGCGCCGCTCGCGAGTGCCTCTCCGAGCAGCTTGCCGCCCTCACCTACCATTTCTCCTGTCTCCCGCCGAAACTTTCGGTCGGCAGAAAGGCGTGTCAAATGCTTAATCAGCGCATTTTCCCGGCTTTCAATCCGCACGGTCATGCCTTTGTCTCCCCCCTTATCGCCTGTTCTTTCTCTCTCACGTCCACCTATGGGGAAAGCCTGAACAGCACAAACTGCCGCTCAGGCTTTGTTTGCTTCAATTAGTCAAGCGGCTTCATCGTCGGGAACAGCAGGACATCGCGAATGGATGCGCTGTCGGTCAGGAACATGACCAGACGGTCAATGCCCATGCCCATACCACCCGTGGGCGGCAGGCCATACTCCATCGCGCACAGATAATCCTCATCCATCATGTTTGCCTCGTCATCGCCGGCATTGCGCAGCTCAACCTGACGCTCAAAGCGTCCGCGCTGGTCAATCGGGTCGTTCAGCTCGGAGAACGCGTTGCACAGCTCGCGGCCGTAGACAAAGCACTCAAAGCGCTCGGTCAGGCGCGGGTCGGACGGCTTGCGCTTGGCAAGCGGCGAAATCTCAACCGGATAATCGGTGATAAAGGTCGGCTGAATCAGGTTTTCCTCTACGGTCTCATCATATACCATAGCCAGCAGGTCGCCCCAGCTCTCCTTGCCCTTTTCCACCTCGAAGCCGGCCTCGCGCACAGCGGCGAGCGCCTGCTCCCCGTCCATCGCCATGAAGTCCAGCTTTGCGTATTCCTTGACGGCTTCCGCCATCGTCATGCGCTTCCAGCCTCTGGAAAAGTCCAGTTCGGTGCCCTGATAGGTGACCTTGGTCGTGCCGAGCACCTTCTCGCAGCAGTGAATGACCATATCCTCTGTCAGATCCATCATGCCGTGATAATCGGTATAGGCCTGATAGACCTCGATCGTCGTAAACTCCGGATTGTGCTTGGTGTCCATGCCCTCATTGCGGAAAATACGGCCGATTTCATACACGTTCTCAAGGCCGCCCACAATCAGGCGCTTGAGGTGCAGCTCGGTGGCGATGCGCATGTACATATCCAGATCCAGTGCATTGTGATGCGTGATAAACGGACGCGCCGCGGCACCGCCCGGAATGGTGTTGAGGCAGGGGGTTTCTACCTCCATAAAGCCGCGATTGTCAAAGAAATTGCGGATTTCGCGCACAATCTTGGAACGGTTTTCAAATGTGCGGCGCACCTCCGGATTGACGATCAGATCGACATAGCGGCGGCGGTAACGGATGTCGGTATCCTTCAGGCCGTGCCACTTTTCCGGCAGCGGGCGCAGCGACTTGGACAGCAGCTGCAGGCTGCTCACGCGCACGGAAATTTCACCCTTCTGTGTGCGGAACACCTCGCCCTCAATGCCGATGATGTCGCCGATGTCATATTTCTTGAACTGCTTGTATTCCTCTGTACCCAGCAGATCGCGCTTGACGCACAGCTGAATGCGGCCATAGCGGTCGGTCAGGTCGGAAAACGTCAGCTTGCCCATGATGCGCTTGCTCATCATGCGGCCGGCGAGACGGACAATTCTGCCCTCCATCTCGTCGAAATGCTCTGTGATATCCGTTGTGTAGTTTGTGCGGTCATAGCGAACCTGCTGGAACGGGTCACAGCCCGCCTCCTGCATGGCGGCCAGCTTTGCCGCGCGGATTTCATGCTCCTCCGATTCGGAACGAACCGGCTTCACAGGTCGATTGCCCTGCTGCTCCATATTTTTCCTCCTCTATTCCGTGCAAAAGAACTGCCCGCCATCCTGTTGCGGACTGGAGGGCAGCCTCATTTCCTTACTTGATAATTTCTGTAATCTTAAACTTAACAATGAGATCATTCGGTGCTGCAACTTCAACGATGTCGCCCACCTTATGTCCCAGAACTGCCTTGCCAAACGGGGACTCGTCGGAAATCTTGCCCTCCATCGGATCCGCCTCCTGCGATCCGACAAAGTGATATTCCTCCTCCTCATCGAATTCGAGGTCGATTACCTTGAAGCGGCAGCCGGGAGAAACCTCATCCTTTGCATACATATCCTCCGTGATAATGACCGCATTGGCAATAATCGTGTCCAGTTCGGCGATACGGGATGCAACCTTGCCCTGCTCATTTTTCGCCTCGTCATACTCGGCATTCTCCGACAGGTCGCCGAAGGAACGTGCTTCCTTGATCTGCTCCGCGACCTCCTGCATACGGACGGTTTTGAGATATTCCAGTTCTTCCTTCAGCTTATCCAGATTTTCCTGTGTCAGTTTAAACTCCTGCTTCATGGACAATACCTCTCATTTTCGTACAAATTTTCGCATCTGCGCTGCGATATCTTTCATTATATAAACACGTTATAATGATGTCAAGCACGGTTTTTCCATCCGGACGGAAAAAATTACGTGCTGACCGCCCGAATGGCCGCCTGCAGCTGGTCATCCTCCGCGTCCTCGAGCACCTCAAACCGTTCGATCTTTTCCTTGCTGAGCGAGGCGGAAACATCCGGCGTCACGCCCTTTCCGATCAGGCTTTCGCCCTTCGGCGTGTAGTAGCAGTGGGTGGAGAGATTCAGGCAGCCGCCGTTTTTGAGCGGGAAGCCCTGCTGGGAATAGCCCTTGCCGACGGTCTTTTCGCCGACGATCTTCGCCTTTCCGTATTCCTGCAGCGCAGCTGCAAAAAACTCCGCCGCACTGTACGAGTCTGCATTTACGAGGACAGCCATGGGCAGGTCAAGCTCCTTGGCGTCGGATGAATACACTTTGGTGCCGCCCTTTTTGTCCTTGAGGGAAATGATGTTGCCCTTGGGAAGCAGCGGGTCGAGCGATTGAATCAGCGCCTCCAGCTGTCCGCCGGGATTGTTGCGCAGATCAAAGATCAGGCGCTCCGCGCCCTTTTTCTGCATGTCCCCGATGGCCTGTTCGAGCTGCTCATCCGTCTGGTCGGTGAATGTCTCGATGGCGATATAACCGATGCTGTCATCCAGCATGCGCGCATCGACATGAATCTGCTCGTACTCCTGCCGCGTGACAGTGAGCGTTTCCTGCTCTCCGGTGCGATAGCTGCGCAGACGCAGTGTGACCTGCTCGCCCTTCTCGCCGAGCATGGCATCGATTGCCTTTTCATAGCCGCCCCATTCGGCAATCGTCTTGCCGCCCACGGCGATTATCTCATCATACGGCTCGATTCCCGCCTTTTCCGCCGGCGAACGATGCGCCACCTTAATAATGCGCACAGCGGAGCTGCCGTCCTCCTTTTCACTCTCCCGCACCGTCACACCGATGCCGACCGTGCTGTCCGCCTTGGACTTGAGATAATCGGCATAGTATTCGGGCGTCATGTAACTCGTCCAGCGGTCACCCAGACCGCTGGCATAGCCGGTGAGCACATAATTGCGCAGCTCGTCTGTCTCATATTCTCCGACAAACTCGCTGTCAACAATGCGCTGGGCTTCGTTCAGCGCATCATAGACCTCTGCCAGTTCGCCGGACGGGCGAACCGCGTGATAGACCAGCAGACCGGTCACCGTGCTGCACACGGCCGCGGCGATGACGCCGACAAGAAGCACGCGCGGCAGAGACAGTTTTACAATTTTTCTCATAGAAAAAAGCACTCCTTTGCTTGTGGGGACAATCGGCGCAATCCCTGTGCGCCGCAATCGGACAGGCAGCCCGCCGCTGAAAAAGCAGGAATGCCGCTTTCCCAACCTCAAAAGCTTGGAAAGAGCGGCATGCTTTGTTGTGTCAATCTGCGGATCGCCGCACAAAGACGCTCAGAACAATGCGGACAGCGAGCTGAAAATCATCAGCAGAGCCAGCACCAGCGCGAGCGCAGCGACAATTCGTTTGATCGTTGCGGGTTTCATGAATGCAAAACACTCCTCAAATTACGGCTGAATGCGTCCGGATTCACGGGATGCCAGGTACTTGCGTACCATCAGCGCAACCTTGAATACGATCGCATGGTCAAACTCACGCAGATCCAGTCCGGTCAGCTTCTTGATCTTTTCCAGACGGTAAACGAGTGTATTTCTGTGTACAAACAGCTTGCGCGATGTTTCGGACACGTTCAGGTTATTTTCAAAGAACTTCTGAATGGTGAACAGGGTTTCCTGATCGAGGGCATCAATCGATCCCTTTTTGAAAATTTCGCTGAGGAACATTTCACACAGCGTCGTCGGCAGCTGGTAGATCAGGCGGCCGAGACCGAGGTTCTCATAGTTGATGATATTTTTCTCGGTGTCAAATACAACCCCGACCTCCAGGGCAACCTGCGCCTCCTTGAACGACTTGGCAATGTCCTTGAGCTGGAAGGAAACCGTGCCGATGCCGATGAGACATTTGATCTGAAGCTCATTGTCCAGCGTCTCCTCGATATTCTTGGCAATTTTGTACAGCTCCTTGGCGTCGGCCGTCTCACGCACCTCCTTGACCAGAACAACATCGGTCTCGTTGATGTGCAGGACAAAATCGCGCTGCTTGTCCGGGAACAGGCCCTGAATGACATCGAGCGCCGCCACATCCGCGTGCTCCTCCTGACGGATCAGAAATACTGCGCGCGGGGTTTCGCTCTCAAAGTGCAGTTCGCGTGATTTAATATAAATATCACCCGGCAGAATGTTGTCCATGATGATATTCTTGACGAAGGTTGCCTTGTCATGCTTCTCATCATACAGCGTTTTAATGTTGCTGATCGCGATGGTTGCCATCGAGCAGATGCCGCGGGCACTCTCATCCTCGCCGTGTACAAAAACAGCATATTCAAAGCGGGTGTTCCGATCCGCAACCGGCCGGTATGTGTATCCGCCGAAGCGAATCATATCGCCGACATAGGACAGCTCTGCCACTGCGTCCTCTCGCATTTCGCCGATGCGCTTCAGGTCGGTACATGCGACCACTGCGCCGCTGGCATTGATAATGCCGATCGTGCGGTCAACCGCATCTTTCATCTGGAGAATAATCGATTGAAACATTCTTGATGCCATCTTCATTTCACCCTTCTTTAGCTATCAGTTATCTGTCTGCGCCTTCGATCGTTTGTGCAGAACAGAAACATTACCAATCTCTCTGTCTTGCCGTCGTTCATTTCATCCATTATAACACAAATCGACAGAAATTTGTACAAATTTTTTTGTGTCTGTTTGTGAATTTTTCCCTATGCAGCCATTCACGGACTGTTTTCCGTATTTTGCCCGCAGCAGGCACGCAGAATATCAACTTCTCCCTGCTCCAGTGCGCGCCAGCTGCCGGGCGCCAGCTGGGGATCGAGCGCAAGCGGCCCCTCGGACACACGCATCAGCGTGCGCACAGGTGCACCCCGCGCGGCCAGCATGCGCCGCACCTGATGATACATGCCCTCGTGCACCGTCACCGTCACCCGGGACTGCGCCCCGCTGACATCGTCAATCTGCAGCTCCGCCGGCCGGCAGACCGTTCCGTCTCCGAGCACCAGTCCGTCCGCAAAGGCCGCGGCATCCGCCGCCCCGAGCACGCCGTCCGCCAGCGCGCGATATACCTTCGGCACGTGACGGCGGGGGGAGGTCAGCGCGTGACCGAGCGCACCGTCATCCGTCAACAGCAGCAGACCGGAGGTGTCCTTGTCCAGACGCCCCACTGGAAACACGCCGCGCGAACGGTACTGCGCGGGCAGCAGGTCAAGTACCGTTTTCTGTTCCCGATCTTTCGTGGCACACAGCACGCCTGTCGGCTTGTGCATCATCAGATACACATGCTCCGTGTACCCGACCGGCTTGCCGCGAAACGTGACGCAGCTGTGCTGCGGATCCACCTTTCTCGACGCATCGCGGCATATTTCGCCGTCCACCGAAACCGCACCGCCGCGCGCGGCTGCCGCCGCCTCGCGCCGGGAACACAGTCCCATGGATGTCAACAGCTTGTCAATGCGTTGCAGCGCCATCAAGGTTCCTCCCTGCCACATTTTTCACTATTGTAACACTTTTGTGCGTTTTGCACAAGAGTGTTTTGCAAAAACACAAAAGCAGGCGTTTGTTTCGCCCGCTTTTGCGTCTGTTTTTGTCATATCGATGGCAGATCATGCTCATGATCCGCCCGAGCCCTGTGTCTGCTTTGTGGAATCTGTGTTTTTCTGCGGATGATCCATCAGGCCGCGCGTAAAGCCGCCGTCGGTTTTCATCGAGCAGATATCGCCTGCCGCGACATTGCCGCGGTAGATCAGCAGCTCCGCAATCACCTCCTCACCGCCCGGATAGTTGGTCACGGTGTAAATTGCCTGCTTGACGCGTTTGCCGCGCAGCCGCGCGAGGTCAAAACCCTGCCGCGCCTGTAAATCCACATAGTTCTGATAGGTCTCGTCAAAATCCTCCGGAATAATGACCTCCCGCATCTCACAGGAATCCGGGTCGACCTCCCAGCCGCAGGCCTTCAGATATGCCACACGATCCTCGTTTGTCCGCGCCCGCGTGGAGGCCGCCGCCTGCACCGTCTCCGCCGCTTCTGCGGAGCCTGCCGCCGCGAGTGCTTCTCTTCCCATCGCCGCCACATCTCCTGCCAGTCCTGCAGCCGCCCCGATTGCGAGCAATATTGCGGCAAGCGCTGCCGCTCCCATCGCCAGTTTGCGCTTTGATAGTTTCGCCGTGATGATAAACATGTCTCTCCCGCTCCTCGCCGTCTGATGTTCTGGTACAACCTATGCGCTGTCCCCGCACTTCATGACAGCATTTCCCTCCGGGCCGGACGCAAAAAAACCGCCCCGCAGAATCCATCTGCGGGGCGGAAAACCATTTTCTTCCTTTATTCTGCAGCCTTAGCCGCTTCGATGACCTTCTCCTGTACTGCCGGAGGTGCGTCCTCATAGCGCTCAAACTGCGATACGAACGAGCCTCTGCCCTGTGTCATTGAGCGCAGCGTAATCGCATAGTCGCTGATCTCCGCCATCGGGACTTCAGCAATAATTTCCTGACCGCCGTCAACCGGATTCATGCCCATGATGCGGCCGCGGCGCTTGTTGATATCGCCGATGACATCGCCCATGTAGGAGTCCGGAATATAGACCTTCATCGAGCAGATCGGTTCCATGATAACCGGATCGGCCTGCGGGATGCCAGCCTTAAACGCCAGCTTCGCCGCCATCTTGAACGAAAGCTCGTTGGAGTCGACGTCATGATACGAGCCGTCGAGCAGGTCTGCCTTCAGGCCGACCATCGGATAGCCGGCGAGAACGCCGTGTTCCATTGCCTCGCGGATGCCCTTTTCGACTGCCGGATGGAAGTTCTTCGGGACGGAGCCGCCGAAGATGTGCTCTTCAAACAGGAAATCTCCTTCCGGATACGGAGAGAATTCCATCTTGACATGACCATACTGACCATGACCGCCGGACTGTTTCTTGTGCTTGCCTTCGACAGTAACCTTCTTGCGAATCTTCTCACGGTACGGTACGATCGGTGCGGAGAGCACAGCCTCTGCGCCGAAACGATTCTTCAGCTTGGAGCAGATGACATCCAGATGAATATCGCCGGAGCCGCTGAGAATGCTCTGATGTGTCTCTTTGTTGATGGTAAAGCTGAAGGTCGGATCCTCGTCCGCCAGCTTGTTCAGGCCGGATGCAATTTTTTCCTCGCCGCCCTTGGTCTTGGGCGAAATCGCCTGTGCATAGCACGGCACAGCAAACGGAATGCCCTCCAGATTGACTGCGCGCACGCTCATCGACAGCGTATCGCCCGTCTTGGTCGTTGCCAGCTTGGAAACCGCGCCGATATCGCCGCAGGCGATCTCCTTGACCTCCGTGCTCTTCTTGCCGCAGATGGAATAAATATGTCCCATCTTTTCCGTCGCGTCCATGCGATGGTTGAGCAGCGTCATATCCTGCTTGACCGAACCGGCGACAACCTTGAAATAGCTGAATCTGCCGTACTGGTCAGCGGTGGTTTTGAATACAAATGCACACGGTGTGCCGTTCGGATTGCACGGAATCTCCACGAGATCGTCGCCGTCCTCGCACACCTCAACCTGACCCTGGTCGGGAGACGGCATGTAATCGCAAATGCCCTTGAGCAGTGCGAACGAGCCGATGCCGGTGGCAACGGTGCCGCAGAAGGTCGGGACAATCACGCGCTCGAGCACGCCCTGGCGCAGACCGGCAATCAGTTCTTCGTCAGAGAATTCCTCACCGGCAAAGTAGCGCTCCATGAGGTCCTCGGACAGCTCTGCGATATTTTCGCACAGCGCCGCGCGGTGCTGGTCAACGCGCTCGACCATGTTTTCCGGAATCGGGATTTCCACGCGATCCGTGCCTTCCATGCGGTATGCCTTGCGGACAACGCAGTCAACAACGCCGACGGTCTCACGATTGCCCTCGAAGATCGGAACGACGATCGGGCAGACGCTTACGCCGAATGCCTTCTGCAGCTTGTGCAGAGAGGTATAATAATCGGAATTTTCCTCATCAATCTTGGAAATGTAGAACATGCACGGCTTGCCCGCGTCAGCCAGACGCTTCCACGCCTTCTCCGTGCCCACGCTCGGGCCGGATTTGCCCGGAACGACAATCAGGCCGGATTCGCATACGCGCAGCGCGCTCTGCACCTCACCCTCAAAGTCAAAGAAGCCCGGTGTATCGAGCAGGTTGATTTTGCAATCGCCGAACTCAACCGGCGCAACGGCAGTGGAAATGGAGAACTTTCTGCGGATCTCCTCCGGATCGTAGTCGCAAACAGTGTTGCCGTCTGCAATCTTTCCCATGCGATCGGTTGCCTTGGTCAAATAAAGCAGGCTTTCAACCAGCGAGGTCTTGCCATCTCCGCCATGTCCCATCACGCAGACATTGCGAATCTTATCTACAGAATAAACGTTCAACGAGTCCACTCTCCTTAACTTGGGTTTCCCGGCGGCAAAGCTGCCGCCTCATGTTCGTAATTATATACTATTTTCGGGTGTATTGCAAATAAATTTTTGTGAAATGCACATAAATTCATCAAACCGCAACAGAAATTTTGCACAGATTTCCATTTCAAATTTCACTTTTCTCTAACATTGTTTCACTTTATATCGCGTATTTGTGCTGTTTCTGAACATTTCATACGCAAAGAGCAAAAAAACAGGAAGCAGAAATTTCCCGCGGGAAACCTCGCTTCCTGTTCTGTATTTTATCTGAATTACTCCCGCCCGACTCCGTTTTCAATGAAGAACACCGGAATAAAGCAGAGCGCGGCATACAGCAGCATGCGAATCGGACGCGCATCGAGCGGCACGAACACATAGCACATATATGCCATCAGCAGCATACACAGCAGCGCCGCGCCGACGCCGATGACCGCACCGATGACCGCCAGTCTGGCGTGGGTCTGTGCCGTCGTCACGCAGTCTGCCAGCGGTACCAGTCCGCCGCGCAGCAGGAGCCCCCGCGGTGCATCGCCGCGCGTATAATCCGCACTGCGCAGCGCGCGGTCCATCTCCAGCTCCGGCAGCACAACGGTTCCCTCACTCAGTCTGTACAGCTGCTCGACCAGCTTCGGTGTCACCTGCTGGTTGCGTGTGTGCAGCAGAATGCTCCGATGCCGTTCCATCAGAAGCTGCATGGCGTTGAACTGCGCCGCCGACACACGATAGTCAAATGTCAGAACCGCCGCTATCGCGCCTTCCACGCTGAGCGCGAGGGCATTGTCCGGCAGCTCGCCGGCAGGAACGCCGCGCGATTTCAGAAATTCGGCATCGCCCAGCAGGATATCCAGTCCGCCGATGTTTCCGCTGATGCCTCCGCTCACATCGCGCACCACATGGTGGGCCGTCAGCGGCGTACCGTAGCGTGTGCGCACCTCCTCTGCGAGCAGCCGCCCCAGAGAAGACTGGCCCGCCAGCGCAGCGGCATAGGCGAGCGCCGTCGTGTCGCTCAGCTTGCTCCGCAGCTCCAGATGCTCGAGCGCGATGGAACCGGTCGGGAACAGATCTTCATCCGTCAGAACAACCGTGTTCGCCCGTGCAATGGCGCGTGCACCCCGCAGACCATCCTCCGCGGCGCCGCTCTTTGCCATCCGGCGCGCCGCATGATGATGCGCCATCGGAAGGGCACACAGCAGAGCAATCTGACATGCACCCGTCATCGTCGCCGCCAGCACATAGCTGATGCGTCCGGCATCTCCGGTTGCGGTGCAAACCACAGCGGACAGGACAACGGAAAGCACCGCCGCCAGAATGGTCAGAATGCTCTCTGCCCGCCGGCTGTCATCCGGCAATACCGTCTGCTGTACAAAGTCCTCCGTTCCCGCCATTGGCTGCTCAACCACATGAACCGGTTCTCCGTCGTGGCAGTACAGCCCTGCCGGCTGTTTGGCTTTTGCGGCGACTTTATAGGTGTAGTGCCGCGCGCTGTATTCGGACACCCGCGCGCGCATCTGTGCGAACAGCGCAAGCAGGGCGACACATACATAGGGCATTTCCTCGCCCTCCCAGACCAGCCGCACCATGCAGTGCGCCAGGTTGAGCAGCAGCGCCAGATCGACGAGTGTGCAGAAATTAGGGCTGCGATGCAGCAGCGCACGCACGCCTTCGATCAAGATGTCGTATGCGATGAGCATTGCCGCCAGCAGCAGGCCGACGAATACGAACAGCACCGTGCGCGGATTGTCCACATAATTGAGGACCTCAGGCAGCGGCAGAGAGAAATCCTCGGCGCAAGAGATGTAGCTTGCAAAAATCGCACAAATCGCCACCAGAATCGAGCGCTGTGCCTGCGCGCGGGCGCGCTGCCGCCAGTCCTTGCTGGCCTTGCGCAAATCACGCGGCGGCTGCTCTGCCGGCCACACGCCGTGCGTGTTCCGTTTTTTCCGGCCTTGGTGTTCCGGCTGTTCCGCCGTTCTTTCCTCTGCTCCGGACTGTGCAGGCTGTTCCTCCTGCGCCGGCGCAGCCGTCACTTCCTCCGGTTCGTCTGCTTGTTCCGTTTCGCGGTCGGCCGGATCAATTTCCGATTCCCCGTCCGACCGGTCAGGAAAAACCGAGTCACGACCTTCCTGTGTGTCATCCGATTGGCCCGGTCCGTGCGGCATGTCGTCGGTATCGTCCTCCGACAGCCCGTCATCCGATTGAGCAGCGGGCTGCTGCGCCTGCATATACGCACGGCGGCGTTCTGCAATCCATTCGCGCTGTCTTGCGACCTCGCGCTGCATGACCGGACCATCCTTCCGCAGCTGTGCGAGCGGCGGTGCGACTGTCATCAGCTCTTCGAGCGACATCTCCATCCACTCGGGATTCTGCGGCTGTGCTTCGGTTTGTTCCGACGCTTTTTCCGGCTCTGTCTGTCTGTGTTTTTCGTCCTCGGCAAGCGCAGCTTCTGCATCAAACAGTTCCGGTGCGTGCGGCTGCTCTTCCTGCGCGGCATTTCTCACAGGAATGTCAAAATAAACGGTGGTTTCCTTGTCCGGGAACTGTTCCAGCGAAATCCTCTGCGGCTGCGGTTCCTCCTCCGGCTCAACGCCGTTGTCACGCAGAATCTGCTCGAAGCTGACATGCGGTTCGCTTTCCTCCTCCTTTTCCACATCGGACAGGAATGCCTCCAGTTCTTCTTCGCTGATAACCGGCGTATCCTCCGGCCGCGGCTGCGGCGCGGGAGCTGCCGCTTCCTCCGGCATTTCCTCCCCCGTGTCATCGTCCGATTCCGCCGTTTCGTCTGCTTCGGTTTCTTCTACGGATTCGATGATTTCTGTCGGCTCGTCCTCTGCGAGCGGCTCGGGGAGAATCTGTGTCGGCTCTTCGGCTTCCTCGCTCTCGGCAAGCTCCTCGTCTTCCTCGTCGAGGTCGTCCTCTTCGTCATCACCGCCAAGCAGACGCGACCAGAAGCCCTTCTTCGGCGCCTCGTCTTCCTCGTCCGCTTCGTCCT